>Ga0224486_100049_pt1 | contig 65965 bp, 69 predicted proteins | sample TexhydDE_CT_test_FD_172013 | JGI IMG/M metagenome (GOLD analysis project Ga0224486, IMG submission 172013) | Fracking water microbial communities from deep shales in Oklahoma, United States - hydraulically fractured wells DE_CT_test ... | reverse complement strand
GGGAAGGGAGGTCCAGGGAAGGGCAAAAATTTGGAAGTTTTATTAGAATTTTTCTCAAAAGTTGTATTGGCGATAATAAAACCCCACCTTTCGTTTATCGAAAAGTGGGGGTTTGTCAACAATCTGGAGCGGGTGTGTTGAAAACACACCCGCTTTTTTCAAGTATAAAAAACGTTATTGGATAGCCTACTCTATGGTACAATTCCAGATTATGCAGTTACATCAAGACTCTTACCTTGAAAAAGTTCGCCAGCAATCCTTACAAGCTTGAGATTCATGTCTTGTTGTTTGTAAAACGCGAATTCCAGAGTTCTAAGCATAAGCTCTTTCGCTTGCTCAACTTGCTGATTCACGTCAGAAACAGATGTTCCAGAAGTTGATACACCCTTTACTCCAACAGGCATTTGATGATACACAGATGTTAAAATACTATTTACGCCAGAAATAGTCATAAATATCACCTCTGCTAACGTTATCGACAAAAAGTTAACTTATTTTAGAGTTACCTTTTCAATCTTTCACTATCTTAAAAATAGTTCTTTCTTCGTTACTATCAACTTGTATCTTCAAACCCAACTTTTTAGCAATTTCGTTTGCAATATAAAGCCCCAAACCTGTGCCTGTTGATTTCTCACCTTTGAAAAAGCGTTCAAAGATTTTTGGAATAACCTCTTCTGGTATCTTTTCACCATGGTTAACAACTGCGATTTCGTTGTTTTTTATTTCAATTAAGTAGGGAGGTGCCCCATGGTTGAAAGCGTTGTCAAGCAATATCGTCAAAATTATACCCAGTCCTTCCCTATTTGTTTTCATTGTTCCTTTCCCACGAATTTCCACATCGATAGATTCATGATTTCTGTTTCTAAATTTCTGGTGAAGTAACTCTTCGCAAAAGCTCTCTAGTTCTATATTCTCCTCTGTAAGAGTTTCCACCCTCGCAATCAAGAGCATGTTTTCAATTATTTGTTTTATCTCTTTACTACTTTCCTCTATAGCCTGAACAGACTCCCTCAAAACATTCTCATCATTCATACCCCAACGTTTAAGCATGTTAACGTAACCTAATAACGTTGCAACAGGTGTTCTTAATTCATGTGATACAGCCGAAACAAAAGCTTCTTGAGCTTTATAGGACCTCTCTATTCTTTCCATCAGTTCATTGAACTTTTGAACCAGCTCTCTCAATTCATATGTGGTAGCAACCATCTCGACTCTTTTTGTAACATCCGTGCCACCAAGCAATTCAATTTGTGATATGAACTCCTTTAATTCTTTAACGTTCTTCCTTGTGAGAAAATAAGTAAACACCGCTACGCCTATTGCAAGAAGCAAAATAGCGAGGATAAAAAGCTTCCGGATGTTTTCAAGAAATCTGATTACTGCAGTTATCTCCTTCCCTATTATCACATTCTGAACGGATGTCATGTAAAAGTAGCGATTTCCAATTTTCTTTAGCCCAGTTTCTTCAATTAAACCTATTCCATATGGGTCATTGACTACTACCCGTTCTTCCAAATCTGCAACATATGCATCCCATCTTAACACAATGTATTGCTTACCAAATGGAGTGGAAATAGCAGTTACAAACCTTCCAGGGTTGGAAAAATCTTCAAGGACTGGTCTCATGGCAAGCTTGTAGAAGTATAGGTATGTGATTCCTAATACAACAGAGACAAGAATGACAGTTGCAAAGGTATTTACAAGCGCAAGCTTAGTGGTTAGTTTCAAGTTCTTCACCAACCAGTCGGTAACCTATTCCCCTCACTGTTTTTATCAAATCAGGTGAGAGCTTTTTTCTGAGGTAATTTATGTAAACCTCCACAGTATTGTCTGAACCATAATAATCTATGCCCCAAACAGCATTGAGTATTTCTTCTTTGCTAACAGCTCGATTTCTATTTTTAACTAAATATATCAGCAATTCAAACTCTGTTTTTGTCAAGTCAATTTCTTTGCCGTCATAATACACAGTTCTCCTATCTTCGTATATTTCTAAAGAACCTATTTTGTATGGTCTTGATACATCGATATGTTTCCTTCTTAAAAGTGCTTTAATACGAGCTAAGAGTTCTTCATTATCAAAAGGCTTTGTGAGGTAATCATCTGCTCCTGACTCAAACCCTGTAAGCTTATCTTTTTTCATCCCAAGAGCTGTGAGCATCAAGATCAAAACATCTGGACTAAGTTTTCTTAGATTTTGCGCTATTTCGTAACCGTCCATATCTGGGAGCATAATATCGAGTATTACTAAGTCTGGCGCGAATTGCTTGAAATTTTCAAGAGCATCTATACCGCTATCAAACGAAGCTACCTTGTAGCCTGCATGTTCAAGCTCCATCTCTAGTAGTCTTCGAATTTTTCTATCATCTTCAACAATCATAATTTTTGGAGCATTTTCCACAAACCTCACCTCTAGTTGAAAGAAAGTAATTATAGACTATTTAATGTGATACTTTTAAATATTGAAAATTACAAAAGCTATGGTATACTATGTACTGCTGGACGGAGGCGTGTCCGAACTGGCTAAGGAGCCGGTCTCGAAAATCGGTGGACCTTACGGTCCTTGTGGGTTCGAGTCCCACCGCCTCCGCCATTTTATTTTTTAATATCTTTTTGTCCTGTACAAGTCATTGGTTGTGTGATGTTCCTCTCTGTGCTGTATATTCATCCAACGCCTTTTGCCACAAATCTTTAAAAGGAACACCGTAAGTTTGAAGCTCTTGAATAAGATCGGTTGCTAGAGATTCTATTAGTATCCTTGCGTATTCGTCATCAAAAATAACAAGATAATAATACGTTGTCACTTCACCTTTGCTCTTTTTCCAAATTTTGTAGGTAACAGCCAGTACGTCGTCAAATGTGATTCTTAGGTAAAGCTGGTCAAATAATTCGGCTATTCTTGTACTCATTGTTTTCGCTCTTTCCTCGTTGAAAAGTGAAATAACCTGTGCTGTAAGGCTGTTTTTCACCGTTTCTAGTTCTGCAATCAAACCCTGATAAGCTATTTGTTGAGCTCCCTCTCTGATGCTTTTTTTCGTTAAAAGTAGGACCTGAGGATTCTCCCAATGAATAAATAACAACTTTCCCTTCGAGAAACTTACTCAGTTTTTCGCTGAGAATTTCATTTTCATATATTAATTGCGCATCAGGATCCTTTTTGCTTAAGTCTGGTAGCTCAATACTCGTGAGTTGAGGAACTGTCGGTTTCGATGTAACCGCAACTGTTTGGGTAATTATCAATGTTGCTGCTACAATAGAAAAAATCAACCAGAAGATAAGTTCTTGCATTTAACCACCTCAATTTGAACTGAGAAAATCTTTTTTCAAATTACTGCTGAATACTTCTTTAACATCTCTGAAAGTGGTATCCCATCGAAAAATATATTCTCTTCTTCAGCAAGTTCAAGAAATTTTACTTGGAGATTTTCGTTTCCATAAGCTTTAATCCAAGACGTAAATCTTCGACTATAAGCAATATGTTTCACTTCAAACCTCTCAACTATCATTCTTATGATTCTGCTTCGCACCAAGTCACCAAATGAAGGATGGTATGGACCGGCAACAACAAATTTTAATTGAGATTGTGGAATATGATAGCCAATTCTGATAACTTTTCCATCCTTACCTTCAGCAATTATAACCATTTCAGCCACAACAGACGTGGCTTCTTCGAGTGTCTGAGGCTTGTATAAACCTTTTTCAAAAAGACCTTCTAGCTCCGTGTTTCTAAAAACAATTGTAGGATGTATTCTAAAAGTTCTAATACCTTCATTGATAAGAAGTCTAACACTTTCCAAATCTTTCTCTCTGCTATCTTTAGGAAGTCCGGTCATCAAATGTGCAACAATTTCAAAATTGCCTTTTAATAGTGATATCGCTTTAAAAATATCGCGGCTCGAATAATTTCGTTTGGAGTGGAAAAGTACTTCATCATCGATACTTTCAATGCCTAATTCTATCGTTTTTACGTTCCCTCTTTTTAAAATTTCAACAATATTTTCATCTATAACATCGGGCCTAGTGGAGACTCTTTTTGGTATGTCCGGTCTTATCGAAAGTAACTTTTCCATTAGCTCCAACTTCAAGCCTGTAAACGTGCCACCGTAGTATGCTATCTCATCTATCTGGGTTACAGATGCTACTTCTTCAGCAATCTTGTCAATATTTGGGATCGTTTCTCCCGTCATAATTACCTGGTTACAATAAACACAACGTGTCTTACAACCAAGGTTTGGTAGAAAGACTGGAAATATCTTAGGTTTTCTTTCACCAGCTTTTTGTTTTAATTCCACCTGCTTCACTTGAGTAGCTCCTTCACAACCTCGTTTACCAATTTTCCATCGGCAGAGCCTTTGACCCTTGCCATTACTTCTTTCATAACCTTTCCAAAGTCTTTAGGCGTAGCATTCAGTTCTGATATTACAGCTGAAACGATCTGTTCTATCTCCTCTTTGGAAAGCATCTTAGGCGCGTATTCCTCTAGTATTTTGAGCTCTTCTTCTTCAGCTTTTGCTAAGTCTTCCCTACCTGCAGTCCTGTATGCCTCTATTGATTCTTGACGCTTTTTAATTTCTTTAAGGATAATCTTTTGCACGTCTTCGTCGGACGCCTCTTTTTTCTCACCTTCAACTTCGAAATAACCTATAGCCGTTTTTATCGACCTTAAAACTCGTAATCTTATTTCATCTTTATTTTTCATAGCCTCTTTCATGTCATTGAGTATTTTTTCCTTAAGTCCCATACGAATCCTCCTTCTGTTGTTAAACAGTTTTAATTCTAGCTATTCTCCAAGAAGACCTGCAAGGAAATTTTTGACTGCTACAAGGTTAGACCTTGAGTTGTAACCACCTTCATGCACAATAACGAGATAGTCACTCACTAAAGAATTAGCTATCAAAGAGCCAATAGTTTTGTAGTCTTTAGACAAGAGAGCGAATCTTCCAACAGGGTCTTTTATGTGCGTGTCTGTACCCAGCGAAATCATAAGTGCGTCGGGTTTGAAATCTTTTAACTTTTGAACTGCCTTTTTCAAAGCCTCAACATATATATTTATATCTGCATGTTCAGGCAAAGGAATATTTAAATTCGTCCCATACGCTTTTCCTTCTCCAACTTCTGTCTCGTAACCACTAAACCAGGGGTAAAACTTTCTGGGGTCTCCATGAATAGAAACGTATAGCACTTTTGGATCTTTGTAAAATATGTCCTGTGTTCCGTTCCCGTGATGGAAATCTAAATCAAGAATAGCGACACGCATCCCCTCTTCTTCAAGGTATCTGGCTGCAACTGCGACGTTGTTGAAATAACAATATCCACCACCATAATTGACCATAGCGTGATGCCCAGGTGGACGTGTAAGTGCGTACGTTATAACTTTTTGTTCAAGGGCATATTTTGTTGCACTGAGAACTATATCTACGGCCCTTTTGGCTGCAAAGAAAGTCTCTTTCTTTATAGGGGTCCCGGTATCAAATATTGGGTCAACAAAAAATACTTCTGGGAGGTATTCGTCCTCCACTTCCTGAGATTTCTTGACTAAGTAGTTAAAATACTTTTCGCTGTGTACTTTAAGAATATGTTCCTCGCTGAACTGCAATGGTTGAATTGCTGGGAATCTTTCTTGAAGATACTGCAAAACAAACCTTAACCTGTTTGGTTTCTCAGGATTTCTTATAAATTTTCCTTTATCTATTTCTTTTTTCGGGACAAAATACTCATTCAAGTCAGCGCAGAAAAACAAACAGCTTTTTTCACCATTTAACATTTATTTCTCGAGCTCCTCGATTTTCTTAACTCTTCTTTCATGTCTTCCACCCTCAAAAGAGGAATTCAAAAACGCGTCGACAGTCCACTTTGCCAACTCTATTCCCATCAATCGCCCAGGTAGAACCAGAATATTTGCGTCGTTATGCTTGCGTGCATACGCAGCCATCTCTGGGAACAAGCAAAGCGCAGCACGAACACCCTTTATCTTATTTGCTGCAATAGACATTCCTATCCCTGTTCCACACATAAGGATTCCAAAATCACATTCTTTGCTTGTAACTTTTTCTGCAACCTTTTTCGCGTAGTCAGGATAATCAACACTTTCAATCGAATAGGTGCCACAATCGATAACTTCTATATCTGCCTTCCTAAGGTATTCCTTTACTCTCTCCTTCAATTCAAAAGCAGCGTGGTCACTACCTATTGCTATTTTCATTTCCATGCACTCCTATTTAATAGAGTTAACAGCGTCCATAACTGATGGGAATACTTTAATAACCTTGTCCAAAGCCGTCATTGTAAGGAGCTTTTTAACGTTGTCGTTGACGTTGGCAAAAGCTATAGTTCCGTTCGCAGACAGGGCAGTTTTGTGCAAACTAACAAATGTGCCCAGTCCAAAACTGTCAACAGAATTAACTCTTGTGAAATCAAAAACGATTTTTGACTTGCCTTTCTTGATAAGGTTGTCGACCACCCACTTTCTTAAAGTCATTGCATTTTGCATAGTAATGTCGCCTTCAAGAGAAACAATAACTACGCCAAATTGTTCAGTGTGTGTGTACATAAATCTTATACCTCCTTTTGCAAGAATTGTTCAAAGTAGCTTACTTATTTAAAAATTCGACAGCTTCCTCTTCATTATCGTATATATTCAAAATCCTGTCGAGCGCTGTCATTTTGAGCAAATTTTTTATATTGCTATCAAGGTGTAAAAAGACAACAGCACCTGCGTTCATAAGCGCTTGCTTATGTATCGCAACCATCACTCCCAATCCTGTAGAATCGATATATTTCGTCTTTGAAAAGTCTAGAATTACCTTCTTGAACCCTTTTTCAAAAGCGTCTTCATAAATCATTTTCTTGATTTGTTGCGCATTGGTTAGTTCTAACTCCTCTGGTATAACAAATTTTACAACATCCCCCATTACACTTTTTTGCATACTCATCACCTCAAACGTACTGTTTAAAACTGCTTATCTTATAATCCTTATTAATCCCACCATTTTCCCAATGATTCTAACTTTTTTTGGTTCATATCGCATAATGGGATAAGACTCATTCTCTGGAACAAGTTCCACTAAATTGTCTTTTAAAATGAATCTTTTCAAAGTTATTTTATCATCAATCACCGCAGCTACTATTGAGTTGTTTTCTGCTGTGTATTGTTTCTTAAGTATGACGTAGTCTCCATCGATGATGTGTGCATTTGTCATGCTATCTCCTTGAACTTTGAGAGCGAAATACTCTCCATACCCTCGAAGCATTTCGATAGGAACTTCTATCTCTTCGTCAACTTCTTCAAACATTTCTATGGCTTGACCGGCAGCAATCTTTCCCTTAACGGGCACTACTATACTCTCCTTGCGGTCTGCAAGCGTTATAGCTCTTGCGCCTCTGGATCGTTTTATATACCCTTTCTTTTCAAGAGCAATAATGTGTTGTTGAGCTCCCCTGGGAGTCATTTTAAAATGTCGTGCAACATCTCTAATCGAAGGTGCATAACCCTTTATTGTCATGTACTCTTTTATAAACTCGTAGATTTGCTTCTGCCTTTCTGTTAATTCCCTCATATATCAAACACCACCTTTAGGCTTATTCTCTCTCCTAGTTTTACTTCCAGCCCATGATACGTTAGCGCTTTGATACGTAGTATAACGCGTTTTCTTGTGAAATATACACATTGATTTTCAACTTTCACCGGGAAGTATCCTCTGTCAACCAAAGAGATTATATCGTTGACAGCGTCAAATAGGTTGTCTACAAATTCACTATCATTACTTTTGTTGATATTATAACATTTTTTCATAACGTTTTGCAAATCTGATGTGCCTTCGTTGTTACTTTTGTTAACAATATTGGACATTGATTCTGGAATGTCCGTGTCAGACTTCTCAAAAATTTCAGAATTTTGAATAATTATTGTTATAAAATCTTGCAACATCTCATTTACATTTGCAGCTTCTATTTCATAAGCGAGGTCTGCAGTATGAGAGATTTCTCTGAACAAATTATTCTTCACCACCTATAACTGCAAAATCCGCAACTATGTCACCATCTGCTAAGTGGATAACTCTGACACCTTGAGCAACTCTTCCCCTCAGAGGAACATCAGCCACTTTGAATTTTATGGAGGCTCCGTCTTTTGTAAAGACCACAACTTCTTCATCTCCCTTTACGTAAGCAACTCCAACAACAGGACCTGTTTTTTCAACTTCTGCAATATTCTTGATTCCTAATCCGTCCCTCGATTGTTTTCTGTATTCACTTGCTTCGGTAAGTTTTCCGAAACCTTTTTCGGTTATCGTCAGTATATATCCGCTATCGTCTTTTAAAACTGTGGCAGAAACTACTTGATCCCCTTCTCTTAACTTAATGCCTCTAACACCTGCAGCATTCCTACCCATTGTGCGAACTTCATCAACTGAGAACCTTATACTCATACCAAGTTTGGTAGAGATTATAACAGTGCTGTCCCCTGATTCTACAAGTAAGACCGAAACGAGTTCATCTCCATCCTTAAAAGTAATTGCCCTTATACCTTTAGATGTAATATTCTTGAAGTCTTCTAAACTTGTTCGCTTAACCACTCCGTTTTTCGTGACAAACAACAAATCCCCTTTGTAATCCGAGATATCCATCATAGCAAGCACTCTTTCATTTGGTTCTAATTTAATATATTTAGTAATTGGTTTTCCTTTTGTAGCTCTACCACTTTCTTCTATTTCTATGTTCTCAATTTCATATACTTTACCTTGCGAAGTGAAGAATAATGTTTTATTGTGCAACTTGGTGTAAATAATCTGAGATATTATGTCGTCTTCCATTAAATTTGCTCCGGTAACGCCTTTACCATTTCTTCTTTGCGTTCTGAATGCGTTCAAATCCATGAGCTTCAGGAACCCTTTTCTTGTAAGTGTCATAACAACATCTTTGTTTGGTATAAGGTCTTTCTTGTCAAATTTCGTTATAACTTCTTCGTACTCAGTTATCTCCGTTCTACGGTCATCTCCATACTTTTCTTTAACCTCGAGTAACTCTTGGACTATCACTTCGTAAACTTTTTCATCGCTCATTAAGAGTTCTTTTTCTTTTTCAAGTCTTAAGAGAACCTCTCTGTATTCTGATTGAAGATTTTGCGTCTCGAGGTTGGTTAATCTACCAAGTCTCATATCGAGCACAGCTTTTGCCTGTTCTTCAGTCATCTGTAAGATTTCCATAAGCTGAGCCATAGCGTCAGATATATCTTTCGCATTCCGAATAATATCCACAACGGTGTCAATAGACCTTGAAGCCTTTATTAGCCCCTCCAAAATATGCGCTTTTCGCGAGTCTTGTTGATAAGCGTACTGCGTCCTTTTCCTGATAACTTCAAATCTGTGCTTTATATAAGCTTCAACAAGTTGCTTTAAATTCATCAATTTCGGCTGTTTGTCAGCATCAATAACAAGAAATGTAGCATTAAATCGTGTCTGAAGACTTGTTTTTTGATAAAGATTGTTTAAGATAACCTCTTCGTTTATATCCTCAGGAAATTCTATAACTATTCTGAGTCCCTCTTTATCACTTTCATCCCTTAGGTCTCTAACAGGAACCTCTTCTTCTTGTAAGTAGGCAGCTATTTGATTTATCAGGTCTGCTTTGCTCACACCATACGGTATCTCAGTTATAATGATTGACTTTTTCTTTTTATCATGTTTTACTTCCACTCTGCCCCTAATTGTGAAGCTTCCTTTACCGGTAACGTACATTTCCCTAATACCGGCTTTACCTATAATGATACCTCCTGTTGGGAAATCAGGACCTTTTATTATATCAATCATCTCTTCCAACGATATATCAGGTTTCTTTATAACTGCAATTATGGTATCAACAACATCTCGTAAATTATGCGTTGGTATACTTGTTGCCATTCCAACAGCAATACCACTTGCACCATTTAAGAGGAGGTTCGGAAGCTTCGAAGGGAGCACTTCCGGTTCTTGTAGTGAGCCGTCGAAGTTGTCGAGCATCCGAACAGTTGATTTGTCTATGTCTTCGAGCATTTCTTCGGCAATTTTGTGCAACCTGGCTTCAGTATACCTCATTGCAGCAGGTGGATCACGGTCGATGGAACCAAAATTTCCCTGCCCTTCAACAAGTGGGTATCTCATCGACCAAGGTTGTGCCATTCGAACAAGCGCCTCGTATATTGCAGCATCACCATGAGGGTGGTATTTACCCATGACTTCACCAACGATACGTGCTGACTTCTTAAATGGTTTGTTGTGGAGCAACCCAAGCTCATACATGGAATATAATATCCTTCTTTGTACTGGCTTTAGCCCATCTCTCACATCCGGTATTGCACGACCAATAATGACACTCATTGAATAGCTCAAGTAAGACTTAACAAGCTCTTCCTCGAGTACACGTTCTATTACATTATTTGAATTGTTGTTCTCTCTTAACTCATTATTAGATAATGTATCCTGCTTAATTTCTCTTTCATCCACAGAAAATTACCTCCCAACGTTTTCAATATAGTTTGCCTTTGCTTAAATTTAAGCTATTCCATTAGGAAATTTTTGCTCCTGGTTCTATTTCACCAGACACTGTTAAAAGTGTAAGTCTGTCATTCTTTTTTGCAGCAAGAAGCATACCTTTAGATTCAATCCCCATAAGTTTTGCTGGTTTTAGGTTTGCTACAACAACTATCAGTCTTCCAACAAGTTCCTCGGGTTTGTAGAATTGAGCGATTCCGGCAACGATTTGTCGTGTCCCAAGTTCTCCCAGGTCAATTTGCAATTTAATTAACTTTTCTGATTTCTCAACCTTTTCAGCTGATATAATCTTTGCTACTCTAAGATCAACCTTTTTGAAGTAATCAATATCTATAAGTTCGTCCAAAGAAACAACATTTTCTGCTTGGCTCACAACACTCTCTTGCTTTTCCATAGGTTTATCCCCCTGCTTATTAGATTTTTGCGGTTTTTGAACTTCCTTTTCTGTTTTCTCTATCTTTTTGAATAGTGGTTCTCCGTGAACAACTTTATTCCCCTTAAGTATGTTCCACCCTTCCAAAAACTTTTCCGAGAACGCTTCACTGATTGAAAGCCTACTGTATATCTCCCTCGAGGAATTCGGCATCACGCACGATACAAGTGTTGCTACTTTGAATATACTTTCCGTTACAAGAGAAAGTACTGTTCCAAGTCTTCCTTTGTTTCCTTCTTTAGCAAGTATCCAAGGTTTTGCTTCATCAAAATACTTGTTCAAATCACCTATGAACTGCCAGAGTATTTCCAGTGCTTCCGTAATTCTGTATCTATCCATAAGTTCAATATAGGCTTGCCTAGTCTTTTCATAATTTTCCACTAACTTCTTGTCCAATTCCTCCAGTTCTCCAATTCCTGGTATTTGGGCATCGAAATGTTTTACGATCATTGCAAGGGTTCTATGTAAAAGATTTCCGTAATCATTGGCAAGGTCTGAATTTAGTCTCTTGACTAAGTTTTCTTCAGAAAAATCCCCATCTTTACCGAAGACAATGTCTCTCACAAGGTAATACCTAACAACATCGTTACCGTACTTTTTAACGTATTCCCTTGGATCTATGGCATTCCCAAGAGACTTGCTGATCTTTTGACCATTTACCGTTAGCCATCCGTGCGCGAAGATTTTCTTAGGTAATGGCAAACCAACCGACATTAACATTGCAGGCCAAATCAAGCTATGGAACCTGTTAATTTCCTTACCAATCAGATGCACGTCAGCAGGCCACCATTTGTTGAATGTCTCCATATTATCGGGATATCCTATAGCAGAAACGTAGTTTATAAGTGCGTCAACCCAAACGTATATAACATGCTCCGGGTCATTTGGCATCGGAATTCCCCATTTCAGAGTCGTACGAGTTATTGAAAGGTCTTTCAACCCCGATTCAAGAATCTTAAGCATCTCGTTTCTTCGAAAATCTGGCTCTACAAAATCGGGATTTTCTTTAAAATGTTTCAGGAGGGGTTCGTTGTATTTTGATAGTCTAAAGAAGTAATTTTCTTCTCTAATCAACTGCACTTCTCGTTTACATGATGGGCAAAGGTGTTTTCCATCTTCTGAATGTTCGAGTTCATCTTCATTCCAGTAAGTTTCACAAGGTACGCAATACCAACCTTCGTAGGTCCCCTTATAGATGTCGCCATTCTCCATCATCTTTGAAACAAAATATTGCACAGTTTTCATATGATGTTCATCGGTTGTTCTGATGAAATAATCGTTAGTAATTTCAAGCTCTTTCCAAAGCTCTTTAAACTTCTGGGCTAATTCATCACACAATTGCTGTGGTTCAACTCCTCTTTCCTTCGCTGCTTGCGCTATCTTTTGTCCGTGCTCGTCGGTACCGGTTAAGTAAAAGACATCATAACCCATCATCCGCTTGTAACGAGCAAGAATGTCACCAATGATAGTTGTATAAGAACTTCCAATGTGTGGCTCAGCATTAACATAATAAATAGGGGTTGTAATATAAAACTTCTTCACCTTAAAGCACCTCCAAAAAAGTCTATAATTATGATTCTTTGTATATTATACCACACTTTGAATCCCATTGTGTGAAACTTGTGAAAACTTTATTAGCTATAAAAAGCGAGGTGGAAGGGCTTTCCACCTCGCTTTTTATTTGTCATATTTGTTATATATTAAAAACTAATAAATCTCTATCTTGCCTCAAAAAGCTCTCTAAGAGGTGGAATGAGGTCAAGGTATTTTTTGTAATAAACGATTTCCCATCCAGGTCTAATAAGGTTCGGGTTTTTGATAATGGGATTAAGTGTCATAAGTTCCACTATCGCTAATGGCAAATCCTCATCTGAAGTTGCAATACCTAATCTGTAAGCTATCCGAGCCAAAGTATCTCCAGGTTTCACTGTGTAAGTAAGTTGCACCAACGAGACTCGATTATTATCTTCCTTTGTATCTAAGACACCTTCAGGCAGAATTTTTTTAACTTGAGAGAAGAGAATTTTTTGAACAGGTATTTCGAATTCTTCCACTATTGCCCCGCTAATAATAGCGTTTTGACCGTAAGTTCTCACGGATGGAACAGAAACAACAAAGACATCAGAGTCATTGATGACCTTCCCCATAAATTGTATCTTTCTCAATTCTTTTTTGTTAATTACAACTTCATATTCAAGATTTTCGAACAAATCGTAGATCCAAGGAGAACTTACAAGACTTTTTTCAAAAACAACCTTTCCATCCTTAAAAGAAAGCATATTTAGACTCTTCATGATAATCTCTTTCACCTGTTTTCCCGTCAATTTCAACGTTTTAACTGTAGTTGTTCTACCCACTAAAGCGTAAAGGTCTCGCCTCGTAATATCTCCTTCAATAAAGCCTTCAAAATTTGGGTTAAACACGTTCCATATTCCGATATGTGAGTTTGTATACTCGATTATCGATTTATTAACTATTTCTGTGACTAAGGTATCTTCTAAAATTGCCATGTACTTGTTAAATCCTATTGTTATGTTCGACTTTATTACAGGAGTATCTAGCCACTTTTCTACGTATGTTTCAAATTGCTGAGCCCAGTTCATTACGTTTTCTACAGGCTTTATCTTTTCTAGCTTTACATTTTGTACAGCTACTTTACTGATTTTCCATTTGCCGCTTGTTTGTGAAAGAGATATGTCTATTTGATTTACGGAAGTCCCTTCACTACCGGGAATTGAAAAAACTTTATTTTGCTTGTTCATGTTTGTGTAAACAATTGTTTGGTTACCGAAAAGGAAAATATCTACGTCTTTGCCGAATTCTTTAATCAAAATATCACCTATGTTCAAACCACTTTGAATTGAGATCTGCTTACCACTTACAGGATCATACGTTATTCCACCACTTGTTGCTAAGATAATAACATCCGGCTGAACCTCAGATTTCAACCTTTGTATAACTGATTTAATCGTGTTAATATAGTCTGCTGAAGCTAAATTACCATATGGTGGAACGACACCTACTGTAGCAACTTTTAAACCGTTGCGAAAAACTTTGACGTAGTAATTTTTAATAAAACCAAACTTATTCACCAAATTAGATGCCAGTACGTATGTTTTCAAGCTTTTCAAATTTTTTTCAAATTTTTCACTTTCAAGCGTTAACTCAAATGTACCTGGCACGAACACATCATAACCAATTTGGTTGAATAAAGTAACAACAGGATTTTCACTTGCATCGTTTTCTAAAAAGTAATCGCCAAACGGGCTGCCGTATAATAAATTCCCGGTGTCAACTAACAATAACTCTGATGATTTTTGTCTAAGCTGTGAAACATAGGAATAAATTTGCACCAAACCTTTTGATTCATAAGTATTCGTGAAATAGTTGAACGGGAGAACATTCCCGTAAATATTGGCAGTATGAATAATAGTGACCGTTGTTGAAGTGGTTTGACCTAAGACTAAAACTGCCAGAACAAACAAACCTATCAGTGTAAATGTCTTTCTCCCTTTCATAATGTTCTTCCCTCCTCTTCATTTATGTTTTGTGCATTTCTTTCATAACTTTCATAACAATCTTTACAAACTGCGATGTATTTGTCTTTCCCCCCAACATCAAAAACACCACCGTTGCTTTTTAACTTGTAAGATAAGGTCGCTTTATATTCGCCACACACTTCGCAGACTGCTTTCTTTTTGATAATATCATCTGCAAGTGCCATTAATTTCGCAGTCGTTTCAAAAGGTTCCCACAAATAACTCATATCCAGTCCTGCACAATAAACATCTACTCCATCTAAGGTTATTTTCTTGGCAATATCTACTAGTTCAACATCGAAAAAGTGAACCTCATCTACGAAGACCGCATCCGGCTTTTCGATTAAAGAATTATAGTATTCAAAAAGCTCGGTCGAATCTTTAACAACTCTTGCTGGCATTTTGTGAAACTTGTGAGTTACGACATCCTCTGCACTGTAGCGTGTGTCGATAGCTGGTTTGAAAATCAGAGTTTTTTTCTTGCCAATTTCGTAAATCTCCGCAAAGTTTAAAAGTTCGGTTGTCTTACCTGAATACATGGGACCAGTAATTACAGTGAGCTTCCCTATCGTTTTCATAGTTTAACATTTACACCTCTCTTTTCTTTTGCCCTATGTTTGTTAAAGTTTACACCCTTTATCATATTACCACAAAGTTAAGTTTTTGTCGATAAAACAGAGCAACTGTAAAAAATTTTAGCATTTCTGGTATAATTATACCAGAAAAAGGAGGAATAAAAAAATGGAAATAGAAAGATATGAAAAAAAACTTGTAGATACTCATGCACATTTACATATGCCACATTTCAAATCAGATTTCCAAAGTGTCCTCGAAAGGACTTCTCAACTACGTTTTGTCCTGAATGTTTCGACAAGTTTGAACGATATACAACCATGCATTGATGTCGCCAAAAATCTGGGAAACACCTACGTAGCTATAGGAATTCATCCACATGATTCAAAAGATGCTTTCAAAACCGGAACAGAATACCTTGATATTTTAGAAAAAAGTGCAACGAAAGTAAATAGAGTTATTGCTATAGGCGAGATAGGTTTGGATTACTATCGGAATCTATCTCCTGTGGATGTTCAAAAGAAAATTTTTGCCGACCAGGTGACACTGGCACTTCACTTAAAACTACCAATAATTTTACACATCAGGGATGCATACGATGATACATACGATATTCTTAGAGCCTTTTCTTATGGAAGCTTACGTGGAATAGTGCATGCTTTCAGTAGTGATGAGATTTGGGCAAAGCGTTTTGTTAAATTAGGCTTTAAAATAGGAATTGGAGGTCCCATAACTTATCCAAAGAACGAAATGCTAAGGTCAGTGGTCAAAATAATAGGAGAGGAAAATATCGTTCCAGAGACGGATTGTCCTTATCTACCACCACAACCTTACAGAGGCAAACGAAATGAACCAGCCTATGTATCATATGTCTATGAGGAACTCGAAAAAATATTTAATTACGACATCTCGGAACAATTATGGAAAAATGTTAAAGAAATCTTTGAAGGTAGCTTTGATGACAGTTTTAAAAACATTGAGCAAAACACGGAATCTGGAGATGATGAAAAATGATAGAGCTAGTACGCGGAAAATTTTTGGGACGTAGCGAAGGAAAAGTACTAGTTGACATCGGTAGTTTAGTAATTGGTATTATCTGCGATGCGGAAAGTTTTTCGGAAACAAAGGAAGAACAAGAAATCATTGTGTTTACAAAACTGATAGTAACGCAAGAAGATATAAGTATATACGGTTTCGATTCGAAGGAAAAGAGAGATGTATTTGAAAAGCTCATAAAAGTATCAAAGTTAGGACCAAAGAGTGCGATAAAGATTCTATCTTCAGCAAGTATAGAATTTTTATCAACGGCAATTGCAAATGGTGACATTGAAAGACTTTCATCAATTCCTGGTATTGGAAGAAAAACGGCAGAAAGAATAGTTGCTGAACTTAAGGATGAGTTTGAGCCGGTGCAGGTTGATAATGTCTCACTTGAAGCAATCGAAGCGCTAGTATCACTTGGATATGCGAAAACACAAGCCCAAAATGCAGTAAAACAAGCAAGGAAAGAATCTCCAGATGCAAATCTATCGAAATTGATAAAAGAAGCACTCAAGATTTTGTCAAAGATGTAAAGAAACATAAGGAAAGAATGAAGAAAGAAGGTATTAGTATGGGGTAGGTCCTGTTGGTGGAATTTCCGTGACAAATTCACCAAGTGTGGTCAACCCCGTCTTGGGTTACAAATTAGATCCCGGAGAACCCGGTGTTCCTTTTGGTGCACCGGCGAGTCAAAGCTTCCTAAGAGTAATGAGCCAAGAATTTGCAAATTATATTGACTTTAAAAAGCAAGCTGCTGAGCAGGGTGGATTTATAATATACGGCGGTATATACCTTGATGTTCAAAAACGAGGCTCTTTCCTAGCGGCAGTTGCAGGTAAAACCAAAGTCTTAATCTATGTACCTGGGCAGCAAAATGGTAATACCTCACAAGAAAACCAACAAAACAAAATAGGTGAGGACAGTAATTTGAAAAGAAACGAAATCGAAAGGAAGATAGATGAACTGTACAGAAAGCTTCAACAAACAGTGGATCCTACGGAACGAGAAAAATTGTTACAACAGATTCTTTTACTTACGATGGCTATAAACGCGCTTATGGCAGGTATGAAGATTCCCGAACTGCTTGTTGGAATTATTTTGAATACAACCGTGTAGTTAATATTCATATCTCTCATAAAAGAATTCCGGAATACTGCAAGGGGAGGGGCTTTTGTGAAAATTTCTGAAATAGCAAAAAACATAGGTTTGAAAGAGGTTGTGTTCTGCAACGATTACGAAATCGAACATTGTTATGTTGGTGATTTATTAAGTGTTGTTATGCGTTCCGCTCAGCAAAATAGCATTTGGCTTACTGTCCAAAGTCACGTCAATATAATTGCAGTTGCTGCACTAACAGGAATAAGGGCTATTGTGCTGTGTGAAGGACTTGATTATCCGCAAGATACTATCGAAAAAGCAAAAGAGGAAGGTATAAACCTGTACATCTCTCCAGAGAGTTCTTATTACGTCGCCGGTAAGATCTACGAATTAGGAATTCGTTGATTTCAGCTTTTTTGATTATAAGTAGTTGATGATACATGTACAGAGCAGATCTTCACGTTCATTCTTGTTTGTCTCCTTGTGCAGAACTTACGATGGTGCCTTCAGTGGTCTGCGAGTCAGAAGTAGAAATTCTATCTATCACTGACCATAACTCCGCACGTAACGTTGCGGCATTTGTTTCTTTATGTAGTAACAAAATTATCGTTCCTGGTATTGAAATTCATTCACAAGAAGACGTTCACATACTTGGTTACTTCGCAGATATTGAAGGTGCGTTAGCTGTTTCAGAAACTGTCGAACAAATGTTGCCAAAGTTCGAATATGACCCAGAAAAATATGGTTACGAACTAGTTTTGAATGAGCAGGAAGAATTTACAGAATCCCTGGATTATTACCTTGGTTTTCCTGTAAATATGACTATCGAAGACATTTTGGAGTTGATTAAGAAGTACAATGGTCTTCCAGTCTTTGCACACGTTGATAGAAGATTTGGTGTTATCCAGCAACTTGGAATGGTGCCACACAATGTCAAACACGTTGAGGTAAAGAAAAAAGAACTTGCATTTGAATTACGAAGCAAAGGATTCATAGTCTTAACTTCATCAGATGCGCATACACCTGACGAAGTAGGCTCAAGGAAAATATATTTCGAAGAACAACCAAAAAGTGCGGGGGATGTAATAAAACTAATTCAAGAAGGGAGGTTCAAAACAATTTGGGACTTATAACCCTATCAGACCATGTACATGATATAGCGGAAAATTCGATAAATGCGAAAGCAAAGAATGTGAAACTGGTGATTGAAGAAACAGATGACACCTTTTATTTTTCGGTAGAAGATGATGCAGGTGGGATTAGACCGGATATCCTTGAGAAAATTTTTGATCCATTTGTAACAACAAGAAAAAAAGAGATTAGAAGGGTAGGACTTGGACTTCCTTTCTTAAAACAGTCTGCCGAAGCAACTGGTGGGTATGTAAAGGTAAATTCAGAATATGGCAAGGGTACAAAAACAGAAGCTTTGTTTTATAAATCCCACATTGATTGCCAACCTGTTGGAAACCTTGTCGATACATTTCTTGTCCTTCTGCTGAATCAAAATATAAATTGGTTTATCAAACGGTGTTATAATGATAATTGCTACGAAATTTCTTCCGAAACGATCCGGGAATACCTAGGAGTTTTAGACACGCCAGAGAAAATAAAAACATTATCAGAACTGCTTGAAGAGCTTGAAAGTTCAATAAAAAATTAATAAGAAATTACACAAAGGGAGGAAAAAAAGATGAGAAAAACATCTGTTTTACCTATCTTAACGGCACTTTTTGTTTTCATCAGTTCAATTTTGTTTGGTTTTGTGTTGAGAGATGTACAGTTCGAAGGATTAAAGACTATTAACAAAAACGAGTTAGTTTCTGTTTACGGTGCTTACATAGGTAAGGATGTGAACATGTACGCAATAGAAGATATAATCTCTCAGCTTGAGGAATTTGGATATTTCAAAGACATTCAATATGTTCTGGAAGACGTTCCAGGAAAGGAAAATGAAAAAGTCTTGGTTATAAAAGTTGTAGAGAACGAACCTGTTTCACAAGTTTCCTTAGAAATCACAGGACCCGGAATTATTGCCAAGGAAACACTCCAAGGCTCGATAACCTTACAAGAAGGTAAGGCCTTTAGTTTTGAAAAGTTCTGGGAAAGTATAAACAACATTGCGAAAATTTACACTGATAATGGTTACATTGTAGCAACTCCGAAATCTCAAGATAAGACTTTTGCTTTTGTCTACATATCGGGTCGTATTGATGGCAGTAATGTACTGTTCAAAGTAACAGAATATGTACTTTACGATGTAAAATTTGAAATTCAAAGCAACGATGAACAGTTCAAATCAGAGTTCCAAAATATCGAAAAGCAATTAAGTTTGCCAAAATACAAAGATTACGAAGTCAAAGCTCCACTCTTAAGGATTTTCGACAGCCCAAAGAATTACGTTCCAACCTTACAAAAGTTCCAGGAATTTTTCCAAAACCTTTCTAAATACGTATACTTCAAAGTGATTGATATTTCTACCTTTGAAGAGGAAATAGACATTCCCGCAAAAAGTCTTGTAATTACACTAACAGACAACACTATCGTAAATCAGCCTGCCCAATTAAAGGGAATCAGAACTAAGGGTAATACAATCTTTAGCGAAAGGGAACTCGTTGGTGAGGTAAAAGAAGGAACATACACAAATTTTGAGATTTTGAAAACGATACAAAAAGTAAAAGACAAATACGATAAATCCGGATACATCGTAAATCTGAATCTGGAAACTGACAAAGAAGGTTACCTGTACATAGTAGTAAGTGAAACCAAAGTTCGAAACGTTAAAATAACAGGGAATGAACGAACAAAAACCTATGTTTTCGACGATTTGATAGCCGTTAAACCCGGCGATTATTTAAACCGTAATCAGCTGCAAGTCACGTATATTGAACTCAAAAAGAGCAACTTCTTCAAAGACGTGAATTTAAACTTTGAACCAGTGGATAATGACAGTGTCGACATTGTTGTAAACGTCTTGGAAAAAGACAAGAAATTCGACTTCCAAGGTGGAATAACATGGGGGCCAGTGAAAGACAAACCTTGGTATGAGGGATTTGCAGGTATACTCTCACTATCTTCTACAAATCCTTTCGGTTACGGTGAGAACTTCTCCATATCGTTGCAAAAAGCACTTTCTACCACGAACCTGTCGCTCAATTTTGGTATAAGAAAGCCCTTTGAAATGCCATTAAGTGTATCGTCCTCAATTTCATTTAACCAGGAAACCCAAGAGGGAACAACAACAACAAAATGGAGCACTTCAGCCGGAATAAGCACTCTAAAAATGCCTATTGGTCAATTTTCTTTGACAGCGAATTACTCTGAAACCACGACCTCGTCTACAACAACGCTCACTACCAAAACCCTGGCTTTAACAGGAAGCTACGTTTATGAAACTTTAGATAACCTTTACGTCCCGATGAAAGGTTATTCATTCACCTTCAGTGGAACAAAATATTTCCCACTCTCAGAACAAGGTTCTGACGCTGTAAGTTACTTTACAGAGGCAACATACCACTTGCCATTATCCGAGACTGTTTCATTAGCAAGCCGCATTTATAACGCCCAAGTCTTTCAAACAGCGGGGGCTCCTGTGAACTTCAGCCTTGCTGGTCCATATCAGGTGAGAGGTGTAAAGAGCGAAGAAAAAGGAACCGTGCTTGTTTTAAACAACAACGAAATCAGATTTAAAGAACCAGACCAAATATTCTACTTTTCCATTTTCTACGACCTTGGATTCATAGGTCAAGCTTACACATTTGACAACCTCAAATCTTCAGCAGGTGTTGAACTGGGCTTAGTGTTACCTATGTTTGGTTTGGTGCGTTTTGGCGTAGGTTTGCAGATTTTACCAACATTTTCTCCGAACTTCAACACATATTTCATTTTTGGTCAGACATTCTAAAGAGCATAGTAAAGGGGACTTGGAGGTTTATAATAATGCACAATATTGACGAGTTACTTAAAAATCTCGAGTCGATTAGAGAACAAGCAAAACCTCTTGTTGAATCAAGATGGGAAGAATTTGAAAAACTAAGGCAGGAAGGTTCTGAAGAAGATTTATTTTCGGAGTTGTGTTTTTGCATTCTAACGGCGAACTGGAGTGCGCAGGGTGGTATTAAAGCACAGAAAATCATCGGACGTGGTTTTGTATATATGTCAAAAGAAGAGTTAGTTAGCAAACTACGGGAAGTTGGGCACAGGTATCCTGAAGCTAGAGCTGAATACATAATATCAAACAGGTGGATTATCGGCAAATTAAAAGAGTTAATTAAGCAGGAGGATCCTCGTGAGTACATCGTAAAGAATGTCAAAGGACTCGGTTGGAAAGAAAGCTCCCATTTCTTACGCAACATTGCGTTCACAAACTATGCTATCTTGGATAAGCATGTTCTAAGAATTATGAACAAATACGGTCTTATCGAAGAGATACCAAAAGGATGGACGAAAAAACGCTATTTAGACTACGAAGAAAGGCTTAGAAAAGTTGCAGATATGTTTGGAGAGCACTTAGGGAAGTTTGACCTCTACCTGTGGTATATGATAAAAAAGACTGTGGACAAATAAACAACTTTGTTCTAACTTAAGGAAGGGGGATTTCCATGAAACTAATCGAAAGCGTTCCAAATTTCAGTGAAGGTAGAAGGGAAGAGATTGTCAGGCAAATTATCGAAGAAGCCAGTAAGTATCCAAAAGTTAAGGTACTTGACTGGTCAATGGATAAGGACCACAACAGGTCTGTCGTCACGCTTGTTGGTGAACCAGAGCAGGTTCTCAACGCACTTTTCGACATGACAAAGAAGGCAGCCGAGCTAATAGATTTGCGCTACCATAAAGGTGAACATCCAAGGATGGGTGCTACGGATGTTATTCCTCTTGTTCCACTCATAGGAACAACCATGCAAGAATGTGTAGAGTGGTCAAAACAATTGGGCAAAAGAATAGGCGAAGAACTTGGGATTCCCGTTTACCTATACGAACGCAGCGCAACGCGTCCAGAGAGGGAGAACCTCTCAGAAATTAGAAAGGGAGAATTCGAGGGATTTTTTGAAAAAATCAAAGACCCAAATTGGAAACCAGACTTTGGTCCAGATAGAGTCCACGAAACAGCGGGTGTCACAGCTGTTGGCGCAAGAGAATTTCTCATTGCGTTCAACGTGAACTTAGGGACGAATAATATTGAAATTGCAGACAAGATAGCAAAAGCTGTAAGACACATTAGTGGTGGATACAGATACGTCAAAGCAATGGGTGTAGAATTAAAAGAAAAGGGCATAGTTCAAGTATCAATGAACCTCACAAACTATAAAAAATCTCCTATCTTCAGGGTTTTTGAAACAATCAAACGGGAAGCCGCGAGGTACGGTGTTCCTGTTGTTGGAAGTGAAATAATAGGTATGGTACCACTCCAAGCTGTTGTCGATACATTTGCGTGGTATTTGCAGATCGACGACTTCGGGACTAACAGAGTTATAGAGGAAAGGTTACTTAACGAATTGACAAAAGAAATAGAGTGAAATAAGATATTTTTCACAATCTCAAAATTCAAGATTTTTCGGGAGGTGCACTTGCATCTCCCGTTGTTTTTGTGATATAATATAGCGGGTAAAAAGTTCGCATCTCGAACTTTTGATTTATCCTACAGCAGGAGGTGAGTATTATGGAATACAGGAAAGTAGGTAAGTGGGGATTAAAAATTAGTGAAGTTTCTCTTGGAACGTGGCTGACATTTGGAAACCAGCTGGATTTAAAATCCACTCGCGAAGTTGTGAGATATGCTGTGTCTAACGGTATTAACTTCATTGACACAGCCGAGGCATATGCAAATGGAATTGCAGAGTCTATGCTTGGTATGATTTTGAAAGAATACAGAAGAGAAGACCTTGTCATATCTACAAAAATCTTCTGGGGTGGCGATGGTCCAAACGACAAAGGACTTTCGAGAAAGCATCTTTTAGAAGGTACTTGGAACTCTCTTAAGAGATTACAACTGGACTATGTAGACATTCTCTACTGTCACAGACCAGACCCGGAAGTTCCTATGGAAGAAGTAGTCTGGACAATGGATCAAATTGTCAGGAGTGGACTCGCATTTTACTGGGGAACGAGCGAATGGAGTGCCGAAGAAATAGAAAGGGCACACCAAGTTGCAAAAGAGTTGAACTGCATACCACCTGTTGTTGAACAACCTCAGTACAACCTCATATTTAAAGACAGGGTTGAAAAAGAATACGCGCCACTTTACGAAAAATACGGTATGGGTCTAACCACATGGAGTCCTCTTGCATCAGGGGTCCTTACTGGGAAGTACTTGGAAGGAATACCTCAAGGCTCAAGACTCGATAGATGGCCCTGGCTTAAACAAGTGATGGAAGAAAGAGGAATATTTGGAGAAGAGACAACAAACAAAATCAAAAGGTTAAAACAAATCGCTGACGACCTGGGTGTTACTATGTCACAACTATCTATCGCTTGGTGTCTTAAAAATCCACATGTTAGTAGCGTCATACTTGGTGTAAGCTCCCTCGAACAACTCAAGGAAAACATAAAAGCTGTTGAAGTGAAAGACAAAATAACTGATGAAATATACAAAGAACTTTCATCTTTGTTTTAATTAAAATTGATATAACCAATCCGAGAAAGCCGCGCAATTGCGCGGCTTTGATATTATTCAATCACCAAAGTGTATATTTTAAAAGGTTCGTATTCTAATATAATGGACCCTTCATTTACATGTAGTTCTTCAACGTCTGTCTCTAAAATATTTGTTAGACAAGCCCTACTGAAGCTGAACTTTGGAATTATCTCCAAGTCTCCGGACGAACCAACCTGCTCACATATCCTTAGTATCTTCTTGTCCTCTAATTTTCTGTACGAAAGTATTTTAAAGTTGTCAGACTTAATGTCTATCAAATTCTTTGGCTGACCCAATAAACCTTCGAAGACTACTATTTTTTTGTTGAATCTGTCGGCCCTCTTAACAATTTTCTCCAATTATTTTGCTTTTTCATACGAAAAGAACATTATCTAAAGATAATTTCAAATGATAACATTTACTATGTAAAGTTCGTTTTTTTGAATTGTAGGCTCGTAATGTGTATCTTCTCGTCAAAAAATGTGGAGAAGAAGTTTCTTTTGAAAGTTTTTTATACTTTTGACTAAGACATCAATCATTTCTGGAGGGGTTGAAACATGGAAGGTGTTAATACTTACAATGAGATTATGAGAGTTGGGGAATTGTTCAGAGCCATCGACGATATAACACCACCAAAGCTTGAGAAAGGTAAAAGATATGTCTTCATCGGCTGTGGTAGTTCGTATAATGCGGGATTGATAATTTCAGAAATTATGCGGAAAAATGGTTATAGCGCCGATGCTATAACGGCTGGTGAAGTATTAGTTAAAGAGATGTTCGACGAAATCATAAAAAACTACGACCTTGCAATCCTGATCTCACGAACAGGTTATACAACTGAGACTGTCAAAGTTGCTGAACTGCTAAAGGGGCGTATCCAAACGCTCGGTGTTACTTGCGACAGAAAAACTCCATTGGCTAACGTTTGCGACTTAGCGTATGAACTCGATTTTGCTCACGAGGATTCTGTAATCATGACCGGAAGTTTCTCAGCTATAGTGAGATTATTCCTGAATGGTATCAAACGAATTGACATTGATGTGGAAGAAGTTCTAAAGAAATTCGACGAAATGACCTCAAATGACATTGTGCACAAAAAGAGTCATTTCATTTTCTTAGGTTATCGCGAACGCTACCATATGGCTAAAGAAAGTGCACTCAAGGTACAAGAGTTATCGCTTGACCACAGTGAATTCCATGAGACCCTCGAATACCGCCATGGTCCCATAGCATTGCTTTCTCCTAATTCGCATGTGGTAATCTTTTCTGAATTCAAAAATCCAAGTCCCCTTGAAGAGAATTTAGCAAAAGAAATCATGGATCGTGGAGCAAGTGCACAGATCATTGTTCCCTTCACCAATGATCCTGCCCTTGAGGTGCAAGTACTCAATCTCTATGGTCAACTTCTCGGCTACAAGCGAGCGATATACAAGGGTTTAAATCCTGACAAACCTCATGGACTTACGAAATTTGTTTCACTCAAAGATGTTTAAAACCATAGGACTTTAGCACTTGATGTAAAGGGGTGGTTATATGCTGGTTGAAAACGTGCTTATAGTCGACCCAGTCGATGGAGAATATGTAGGAACCGTTGAGTTTGAAGATGTAATATTAGAAATCAGAAAAAGCGATAAATCCAGCTTTGAACATATCCTGATGCCTGCGTTTGTCGACCCACATATCCATGGGATTAAAGGTATAGACACAATGACGGCATCGCAAGAAGATTTTGAAAGATTCAAAGAATACGAGGCTTTAGAGGGTGTTTGGTATTTTCAACCAACGACTGTAACATGTCCCCTTGATGAACTCAGAAAGATAAAAATACCATCGGAGCTTAAACTACACATTGAAGGTCCGTTTATAGCCCCCAAAAGGAAAGGTGCACATAGCGAGTCGTATATTCAGTCTCCTCCAAGGGACGTTCATGAGCTCGAGCAATATCTTTCCTTATCTTCGATTGGTACGATAACCGTTGCCCCAGAATATGATTCTTTCCTGGATTTTGCCAAGAGTTGCGAGCTAAACAACATTAGAATATCCATTGGACACACAGATGCAACTTTTGCTCAAGCGAAAAGAGCATTCGAAAACGGGTTTAGACGTATCACGCACTTTCCAAATGCTTTGAGTCCTCTTCATCACAGAGAACTTGGGGTAACTGGTGCAGGATTACTTTTGGACTTTACTCTGGAAATAATTGCAGATGGGATTCACTGTGCACCAGAGTTTGTAAATTTGGTCTACAAAGTCAAAGAAGCTGAAAAAATAATACTTGTTACCGATAGCATAAGCGCTACAGGACTGGAAGATGGTAACTACATGCTTGGAGATTTGCGCGTTAAGGTTGAAAATGGAATAGCAAAACTAAGCGATGGCACATTGGCTGGTAGCACTTTGAAATTTTCTCAAGCGGTGAAGAATTTTGCTAAATTCACAGGATGTTCTTTAAAAGAACTTGCAATGGTAAGCTCTTATAATGCTTGTAAAGACTTAAATCTGAATGGCGGCAGAATAAAAGAAGGATATCCTGCAAAGTTAGTTCTACTCGATAACGAACTGAACATTAAAAAGGTCTGGAATTTCTAAGGTTACCAGGTTATAATAATATTAACTGAACTGACTCCAAAAAGCAAGTTTGGGGGGATTGGAATGCCAGCAGGATGTCCATCTCTTGAAAAGAACCTGAAAAATTGCACATGCACTTATCTTTCTTGTGACAAGCGTGGAAAGTGCTGCGAATGCGTTGCTTACCACAGAAGCCTTGGTGAAATTCCAGGTTGTTTCTTTACAAAAGAGGGTGAACGCACTTGGGACAGGTCTATTGAGAATTTCATAAGAGATAGAGGTAGAAAGTAATGGGGGAGAAATTACTACATCAAAGAATTCTCGAAAACGTTCAAAAAGTTATTAAAGGCAAAAACGAAGAGACCAAAGTTATTCTCGCTGCGATGTACGCGGGTGGTCATGTTTTATTAGAAGATGTACCCGGTGTTGGGAAAACTATACTCGTCAGATCTCTGGCTATTTCATTAGGGCTTAATTTCAAGCGCGTCCAATTTACACCTGACCTGCTTCCAACCGACTTAACAGGTTTATCTGTATACGATAGAAAGACCGAAACGTTTGTTTTCAGGGAAGGCCCCATCTTTACAGACATCCTCTTAGCCGACGAAATCAACCGCGCAACTCCAAGAACACAATCAGCACTTCTAGAAGCTATGGCCGAAAGGCAGGTTACCGTAGATGGGGTAACACATAAATTGTCTGATGATTTCTTTGTTATAGCAACGCAAAATCCTATAGAATACGAAGGAACTTTCCCGCTTCCTGAAGCACAACTTGATAGATTCACGATAAGGATTAGCCTTGGCTATCCCGACAAACAAAGCGAAATAGAAGTATTAGAATCGCAAAGGGTCAGACATCCCATTGAGGACCTTAAACCCGTTGGAAGCCCAGAAGAGTTTTCTCAAGAGAAACAAAAAGTGCGAGAAGTTAAGGTAAGTCAGGAAGTAAAAGAATACATTGTCAACATCGTTGATGCAACAAGGCACCATGAATCATTGAAATACGGTTCAAGCCCAAGAGGCAGCTTGGCGTTGATGCACGTCAGTATGGCTTGGGCATACATAAATGGGAGAGACTTTGTGTTACCTGATGACGTGAAGAAAGTTGCTCCATACGTGTTGATTCATAGAATCATCCAAAGCACAGAATCGAAGATTTTAAGAGAGTCAAAGGAAGATATTCTGAACAATATACTCGAGAAAGTACCAGTAGTTGCAGAAGAATAACCTTTAGATTGAAAAGGCCATCCAAGTAGAACCGGGTGGCTTTTTTGTTGTATTTGGTCTTTAGCTTTAGGTGTTTTGCATAAAAATAAGTTCTAACAACCTTTCTTTGTTTTCAATAATCGTAACAAAATCATTTTTGAGTTTTTCTATATCCTTTTGCATCACTTCCGATTTGAATGCATACTCTACTTCTACGTATTTGGCTGTTATTCCTTCAAGTTCAGGAATGTTGAACCTTTCAAAAAGTTCGTAAGGTGTCAAATGATCAAAGCCTTTGAAAACATTTTGTCTAACGTAATGGTATGCATGATGCACAAATTCTACACCGGACAAATCGAGAATCTCTTTGTAAGAAAGATTTGTCTGATACACTGGTGATTGAGTTGGTTCTGACTCTGTGACTTTATTGTCTTCCTGGTCAGTTTTTTGTGTTAGAAAATCGTAGTACATTTTCCCCAAAAAGAAAACAGCAAAAAGGCCAGCAGCGGTTGATAAGAGCTGAAAGATAAAAAGGATGTGGTCAGTTGTGTTATTTGAAGAAGCATTAGTTACCACTGATTTTTCTTGTGTGATTACTGTCGTTGCTGGATTTGTTTGATTAAAAGCACTCCTAGTTGAAAATTCTGATTCCAAAGTTCTTTGAGTTCTTAGATTAGAAATAACGCCAGAAATCGTTGGAGCAAATACAAAGAGGAAAAATAGCAGAATAGCTATTGTAACCCAAAAGCTGGAGATTATAGTCCTTCTTTGTTCGTAGGGTGCTCGTCTTATGACCGCCAAAATGTAGAGCAAAACTGTAGTTACAACTAGCATCGACAGAGTTTCCAACAGTTTAAACAATCGTTCTCTGCTAAGATTTTCTATCTTTTCTATGAGCTCTGGATTTTTCGTTATATCCGTTTCCAATGTTTGACTCGAGCGATTCTGAACGACTTCTTCAGGGATGCTGTATCTTTCCACTTTTTGTTGAGTTGAAGTTTTCGCTGGTCTTTCTTGTGATTCGACTACTTTTACAATGTTGAACCTAACGTCTGGAAGCGGCAGTGAAAGAAAGATAACAAACAAAGAGGAAAGTAAGATCATCTTTTTCACTTTCGCTTTGTTTTCAAAAAGAGCTTTAAATTCAGGCGTGTCTGAAAAGTTAAGAACTACAAACAAAAAGACAAAGAATGGAGTAAGGTAGTGGTTAAAGAACGCTAGCGCCGAAAGATAAAGTGCTAACGTCAACCACTTGTTCTGGAAATACTTACCAATGCTTAAAGCAAAAAGCACAACGACGAGCAGGTATTTTAGCGAATCCACCCTGAAAAATGAAAGGGCATACAGCGTGGAGAAAAATAGAAGAATTCTGGAAATTATAATGCTCTGCGATAAGATATACGTCAAGAGTAATATAGTAAAAACCCAAAAATGTAAGTTTTTGGCTACTCCCGCACTAGGTACAATCAATGAGAACATTATCGAAAATAGTAACATTATCCTTCGTAATGTTTCATTAATTTTCCTATACTGCTCCATAATTTCACCTCTTGGCGGTAAGTTACTACACCTGTGCACCATCAGTGAGTTTCAAAAGGCCTTCCATAAAGCTTGTGTTCTCATGCCACACTTCCACCATTATATTTTCCTCTTCCAAAACCCTTGCGTAGTTGTACAATTCCCTTACTTCAAGAGGAACATCAAAATATGATTTAAACTTTTTGCTCGTTGCTTCTCTAAAACCGTAGGGCATAATCAGTACGACAATCCTACCGCATCTTTTTCTCAATCTTAGCAGACTTTCAACCTCATCCTTTGTCAAGAACATACCTATCAATATAACTGTATCCGTTGGTTGAACTACATCAATTACATGTTCGAGAAGTTCGGTAGTGTTTTGGTTGCCTTCAAGTGTTCCTTCCACTTCAGCCAAGTAATCAAAATAAAGCACGTAATCTGTGAATGAAAGGTTGTAAGTGCCTTTTGAATGTGATATCAACAAATTTGTCTTTTCGTGTTTGCCGGTGAAATATTTCAGCAAACCGGCTGTCGCTCTAATAGCTTCTTCTTGATATTTCCTATGTATATATTCCCAAGCTGTCTTTGAATAAATGCCTGCTGGAAGGTTTAGGTCAAGTAGAATATAATTCCTCGTCGTTCCTGCGTACTCATATTCTTTTACCATCAGTTCACCCATCTTGGCGCTCTGCTTCCAATGAATTCGGCTCAAAGGTTCACGCTCGTATTCTCTCACGTTTCTGATATAAGAAATATCTTCAACAAGCTTGTACTTACTCTTCACAACCGGAAGCATCTCAAGTATTCTTTCAACCTCAGCCTCGGCGTATTCAAGTTTTGGAAAAACCTTGACCTTGAATGGTATGTCCTCCGTAATTAACACTTGGAAGAGTCTTGTGAAACTCTCTATCTTTATCGTGTAGTATCCCATGTCCTTTGTTCCGCGTGTTCCAAAAAACGTATCAAATGAAAGTGAAACACTATCTTGTGGGTTCAAAACCAAACGCACCGAAGCTTTTTTAACAACCGCTGGTGGCACAACTTCTATAACCAATGGTCTTTTCGCCTCAGAGGAAATGTTGATAACTATGTCAAACCTTTCATTGATAAATACTCTTGTTTTCCCACTTACATTAGTCTTAATTAATCTCGAGTAGGCTTTTAGTGTAAGATATTCCAGAATCAACCATCCTGAGAAGATATCAAGTAGCCATACATATTTGTTGTAAACGAAAGCACTTAAAACAACTGAGATAATTATTATCACATAGAACACCGGGCTTACTCTTGCCCATGTTTTTCTTTTTTGACGCACGTGTTCCATATTCAACAACCTCTCATTTTAGGTTGATATTAAACAACAATATTAAACCACGAATACGCCTTAAGTTCAAACCAAAGACTAATTTTCCTAAAAGTTCAAGCAGGAGTATAATAGTAACATGAATAAAAAGACTCACATTAAAAGCAGATTTCTCAATACTTTTGATATAACTAAGCGAAGAACTAATCGATATTTGAGAGGGGGACAAATGATTGTAAAGTGCGAAAGATTCAAAAGATTGAAAAGCTTCTTATTGCTTGCTTCATTTACTTTCTTGGTGATTGCAATTATACATAATCACGGATACGCCCTTGACTTTGTGCTTTATGGTCATAACTCCGTAGTTTGGGAGTTAAGTTTCGACAATGACAAGCTCTATTCAGTCGGTGCGGATGGTACTTTGAAGGTTTGGAATAAAGAACTATTGCCGTTACAAAATATTACCTCACACGAAAGCTGGGCAAGGTGTATAGATGTTAGCGATAAATATGTCGCCGTAGGAGGTTACAAGCCTGATAACACAATAAAGGTCTACGACAAAAACACACTGAAATTAATTTACACCTTGAAAGCTCATAAAGGCTCAGTTTTCACCCTGCTTTTCTACAAAGCGTTTCTTATTTCCGCTGGCTCAGACAACACAATAATCGTCTGGAAAGATTTTAAACCTCTCAAATTTCTGAAAATTCACGACGGCTGGGTTAGAAAACTCACAATCTACAACGGTTATCTTGTCTCAGGCGACGAAAATGGTAGACTTTCATTCTCTACGCTCGACGACTTTAAATTTGAACGTTCTTTTGAATTAAAATCTCAAATCCTTTCGCTACACGTATTTCAGAATAAACTTTACGTTGGTTCATCCGATGGTTCTGTGTACAGATTTTTGCTTGATAAAGGACAGATAAAATATGAGAAGGTTCTTTCTCTCAAATCCGCAGTTCAATCAATAACAGACGATGGAAAGTTTTTGTATCTGTCGGTAGAAGGGAAAGTTATCGTTGTTAACGATGAAACAATTGGTGCAAAAATCGTGCGCAATTTCGATATGTCTGCCTCAGAGATTACTTCACTACAAATTATTGATAAAACAATATATGTCTCAAACAGGGAAGGTGACATATTCAAGTACTCAATCGATGGAAGGTATTTAGGAAAAGCACCAAAGCATTTCCTATCCTCTGCAAAAATCTCAGCAAACGGAAATTCGCTTGTAATAGGCCGTGAAGATGGGAGTATCGAAAGATACAACGTAGATAATGGTTTACTGATATGGAGTTACAAGAACGATACCAGCATCAGGTTTGTCTTAACCTTGGACGAATCTGTTATCGCAGGAGACTCGTCAGGGAAGTTGCTCGTTCTAAAAGATGGGAAAGTTCAAAGCGTTTTTTACAACGAAGACGCGTTTTTAACCTGCACTCTCGACAATTCAAAAAAGAATCCCATCTATCTTGGAAGCCGGGGAAAGGTATTTTCGCTTGAAGATATCCAGGGAAGATGGAACCTCAAAACGATTGCAGTCATCTCTGAAGAATGGATCTGCTCAATATACAATAGTGAAGGAATTCTTTACGTTGGAACCAATCTTGGAAACGTATATGCATTAGACAAAATGTCTTATAAGCCAAAGCTTATAAATTCATACCCAAGTCCTGTAGTGAAAATATCAAGACTAAACAGTCAAATTGTTGTTTTTCACTTTAACGGAACAATCGCCGTGTTTGATGGTAAAGTTTGGAAAGTTCAAAGAAGTGATGTCTTTCCACTCTATTCAGGCTTAGTTATCGAGTCACAGATTATCACGGGTGGCTCGAAATTGAGAATCGGTAACAGTTCCTATGAATTTGAAGCCTTTATTGTGGATTTGGCAGAATTTCGAAAGACAAAAAACAACATTTTCGCAAGCTTATCAAATGGTATGGTCGTTCAAATCGAAGACGGCAATGTTGTCCGTAGGTTCTCGAGTCAAATAAGCTCGATTTCGACTATTTATGCAGATGATTTAGTCATTTGTGGACATGAAGATGGAAAGGTAAGCTTGTGGAACTACAATAAAAAACAAGCTAAATTCGAATTATCGATGATTTTCGACGACCACACAGATGCAGTGAAGAGTATCACAAGATACAAAAAATACATAATATCTGCATCAAACGATAAAACTATTAAAGTATGGGATTCCAAAACTGGAAAGTTGCTGAATATTTTAACCGGCCATACTGGTTACGTATGGAGCATATTTGTGGTTGGTGATATACTTGTAAGTGGTGGATGGGACGGCAAAGTTATATTGTGGAATTTAAAGAACTTTCAAAAAATAAAAGTCTATGAGCTCCCAAAGCTTTCCATTACGGGTATTTTTGCATTTTCAAGTGACGAGATATACTTAACAACTTTGGAAGGTTTTGTGGTAAGAATAAACAAAGATAAAGTCACAAAAATAAAAGCTTCCGAGCAAACGCTTTGGTCTATTGACAGTAATTATTCTGACAACTCAAATCCTTCTCAAATCAAAATATACGTTGCTGGATGGGATGGAAGAGTGTATGTATTAGACAGAGAACTTAGAAACATTGGACAATTTAAAGGGCATAATTCAACTATTTTCAAAATTATGTTTTTTGACGGCAAGCTTTTTACCGCTGGAACGGATAATTTGATTAAGGTATGGAGGATAGTCAGTGATAAACCAGAAAACATCGGTTCGTACTCAAATTTTCGTCAATCAATTCTTTCTGTAGCAATTTCTAAAACGCTTGGGAAAGTGATAACAACAGATGGGAAGGGCCTAATTTCTATCGACTTAGAAGAAACGTATAGATAGTAGCGAATGGCGAGCAAAAATAGAAATTCACAAACGCAAATTATGGGAGGTAAAGAAAGCTATGGAAAAGACGATAACAACAGAGGTAGTATTCAACGGTATGCTATTAACTGTTCTAAGAGATGAGGTACTTTTGGAAAACGGTGCTATGAGTATTCGAGAGCACGTGCTACACCCCGGTGCGGTAGCAGTCGTTCCAATAACAAGCGATGGAAAGATTATCCTGGTTGAACAATATCGGTATCCAATAAAACAAAAGCTATTGGAAATTCCTGCTGGAAAATTTGATAAACCAGGTGAAGATGCTTTAGAATGTGCTAAGCGTGAACTCTGGGAAGAGACAGGTTACACAGCAAGAAAATACACATATTTGGGATACATCTACACAACACCTGGTTTTTCCAACGAGATTATCCATCTGTACCTGGCACAAGATTTAGTTCCTGGAGACTCTAATCCAGATGAAGATGAAATTCTCGAAGTTCGAATTGAGGATTTTGACGCAGTTGTGAAGAAATGTATAAGTGGAGAGATAACTGATGCCAAAACAGTTGCTGGTGTCATGAGAGCATATTTTAAGTTAAGAGGTGAAAAGTGATGGTAAAAGTTGTCGTAAACGGCGAAGAAAAACTTTTCAACTCACAGGACTTTGAAAACTTCAACGCTTTACTCAGAACTGTCGTTACTGAAGGTCAAGTTTTGAAAAGTTTAAAGATTAATGGCAAGGAAATTCCTGTTGCTTACGTTGAGGAACTCAAAAACGCAAAGCTAGACGAAGAATTACTAATAGAAATTGAGACACAAGATGCTGTTTCTTTTTTAAAAGAGACGTTACAGGATGTGCTGGGTTACATCCAGCATGTTAAGGAACTCTTACCACAAGTAGCGAGTAGCATAATAACAGGAAATGAAGCTGGATGGAAGGCGATAAAGGACTTATCAGAAGGCTTGGCAGCAATTGAAAACTTAAGAAGTTCGACAAATCAGATTACGAAGTTAAACGAAAGCGAATTGGCTCTTGCAACAGATAAAAATGAAATATCAAACATTCTCAGAGAAATGTTGGAAGCGCTTGATAAAAGGGATGTTTTTGAAATCTCCGATGTCGTGGAAAATAAAATACCTGTAGTTTTAGATTACTACATAGAGTATTTCACAAAAGTATTAGAAGCAATAGCAAAAGTAAATTGATTTTATTATTAAGCAATTCACGAAATAAAAAAGGGAGGTATCGTGAATGGACTATATTGAACAAATGGTTTTAACTGCAAGCCCTGCCAAGCTTATAGAACTGCTCTTGCAAAAAGCAATAAGTGTCATAGATGAGGCAAAGAACTACATAGATGAAAAAGATTATAACAATGCGAACGCAAAAATTGTTAGGGCTCAAGATATAGTAATGGAGCTGAATTTGGCACTCGACATGGAGAAAGGTGGAGAAATAGCTAAAAATCTCAGAGCACTTTACAACTACATGTACAGAACATTAGTTGAAGCAAACATCAAAAAAGATAAAAAGATGCTTGATGATGTGAAATCGTTGCTCGAGGATTTACTCTCAACTTGGAGAGAGGCTATGAAATTGGCAGGAAGCACTGCCAGTCAAATTGATGTTAACAAACCTAGGATAAATCTAACCTACTAATTTTCCGGAGAATCTGTTATCAATATCAAAGGACTGATGTGAAAATGAAGATATCGTATATTCTTTCAAACGTGCTTTTCTTAGGCTTTGTTCTTAGTTTAGTCGTAGCTATTGTTTTTTTCGAAATCGGTTTGAGGGCTTTTAGAAACGCAAACGAAAAGAAATCAAAAGAAAGCAATTCACTAGGATTTCGATGGCTTTTTTATGCGGGAATACTTCTCGCACTTTCCATTGTGTTTTCTTTAATTAAGTTCTAGGAGACTTTATTTGTTTTCGGACTGTGATATAATAAAAATAGCAGTCAACCAAAAACTTGGGGGTGAATCTATGGAGCTCAAGTTTCTTACTTTTTACCTAGGCGAAGAGGTTTTTGCAATTAATATCATGAAGGTTGAGCGTGTTAAAGAGTACGAAAAGACAACCAAAATACCAAACATTGCAGATTTTGTGGAAGGAATTATTAACCTGATGGGAGAAATTGTTCCTATTATTAATTTGAGAAAAAAGTTCTTAATGGATGATTTCGCAAACAAAGAGAAGTCAAAGATTATTGTTGTCAAACTTGAAAATGGTAAGAAAGTTGGATTACTTGTTGACGATGTTAGAGAGGTGTTAACGGTTACCGAGGATATGATAGATGAGCCACCTGCACATGTAGCGGGTATGTCTGGTGCAAAATTCATATCGGGTGTTATAAAGCTTGAAAACGAGATGGTGTTAACCCTCGAGGTTGATAACTTATTAACAACCGAAGAAAAAATTGCTTTAGCAAATATTGGATAAAAAATCATTAAAATTCTTGTTGGTTCAACACAGGGCTTGAAAAAATACAAAGATATGATAAAATCTATCATGCACATTTCAGAAATAAAAAATGGGTGTGTAGCTCAGTGGAAGAGCACTTCCCTCACGAGGAAGGGGTCGTAGGTTCAATTCCTACCACACCCACCACAATCAAAAAGAGCGGCTTTTAAGCCGCTCTTTTTCTGCTTCATATGTTTTCTTCATTTCTTATTTGTCCACACGAGCCAAAGGTTTCTCATCACAGAGAAGATAAGATAAATAACCAATGCAACAAGGACTGTTGTAATTTCTCTATAAAATACTATATAAATTGGGGCTTTTATGTGACAGAATGAATTAAAAATGGATATGAATCCGAATGTTCCAAAGAATGTCAGTATGCCGCTAATAAATTCATTGTCGATATCACCGGCAATAAAAAACATCGGTAAAAACAAGAGTTCCTTTATTCTTGGTCTTATTATAAACACGTTCTCGAGTGTAAGACGTATCTTTTCCTCAAAATCAAGGACATAGCCGTAATTACCACTACGCATAAGCATATATACTATAGCAATTCCACCTATGACACCTGTGGTAACAATATGCCAACGTTTAACTGAGTTTTTTTGATAAAGTTCTCTAAATGTAAGTAATCCAACCATCACTGGTAATAGAACAAGGGAGACTTTAACTCCCCTATAGACTTCTAAATCATTCAAATATTCGTATGAATACAACGAAAAGTTAGTGAGTAATCCCAGTATGAAAATATTTGATACTCTTGTAAACCTATTATTGGATGAAAAGTAAGCAGCTAACGTTCCAAAAACGCTAACAACTGAAACAAATAGCCAGTATTGTTTGAAAAGCGCGAATCCAAGAATAGTAAAAGGTGCTTGAAGAGCAACAAATACACCCAGAAGTATTCCTGAAATTTTTTGATTCCAGTTTGTGTTGTCAGGCATTGGAATTCCGGACTGCACTTGGAAAAAATTGCCAAACGATTCTAAAGCTTCCTTTGTGATTTGTGATTTCGGTAAAACGATGACATCAACACTTCTTTCCATCACCGCTCGCCAGAGTCGTTTGAAAAGCGAATACGAATCATATCTGGACAGTTCCTTTGGCTTTACATAATGGACTTTGACAATTTTCTTGTAGCCTGTTGCTTTGTAAAAATTTCTGACAAACTCTGTGTCCCCGTAAAACTCCATAATCCCTACATACCTTGATTCTACCTTCTTGTAAAATTCTTCAGGTTTTTCGTTAATACCTTCCAATGGTATGATAATTTTTACGTCATCATTGATTTTTTCGCTTCCGGTGTAAAACAATATTGAAGGGTCATCATCGAAAAACACAGAAACGGTTAAGTTATTTTTATCATTTGGTATCCTAAGGAATATAAACACCGATAGAACAAGGGCGAAGACTGTGAGAATTACGTTAATGTAAGTATCATTTTTTGCAAATAATGGAAGTTTCAAAACTAATCACCTTCCGCTTCCAGAAGTTTTAGAACTGTTTTTAAATCCTGGCTCAGGGATGCTTCAAATTTATAATGTTTTCCATGAAAATCAAAGGCCATCTGGTTGCAATGCAAAAAATGCCTTTTCAAACCGTACTTTTTTGAAAAGGCTCTGTTCAATCTAAAATCACCATAATCGTTGTCACAGACTATTGGGAACCCTTTCATCGAAAGATGCTTTCGTATTTGATGTTTCCTTCCTGTTTCGATTTTCACGTCAAGTAACGTTAAACTGATATCTTTTCCATCGAGCTTTGTCATAAACCTACGGACTGGTCTTATATGAGTAACTGCTTCCTGGTCGTCAATTGGTATGTTTATTGTTGCTGCTTTTGGGGAACCAAATACTAAAGCCACGTAATTTTTCTCCACATCACGAGACGAAATCATTTCGCTGAGTTCTCTTGCTACTTGTCTGCTTTTTGCAATAATCATGACACCTGAAGTTTCTTTATCCAATCTATGCACAAGGAAAGGTTCAAAACCTTTCGTCGTACCATAATGTTTTAAACCTTCTATCAACGAAGGTTTGTGAACATTCTTTCCCGGATGTACAGAAACACCGGCTGGTTTGTTGACGACTATAATGTTTTCGTCTTCGAATATGATATCTAAGTTCATTTTCACCGGTTTTATTTCTTTATATTCACGCGTATATTTGGACAAATCTTCGTTTCTGATTTCTATCCTATCCCCGATTTCTATCTTCACAGAAGGCTCTTTAACCCTTTTCTCATTAAGATAAACTTTGCCCGTTCTTATGAGTTTGTATATTGCACTCAAAGGCACGTTTTTCAGAACATTTCTCAAAAATTTATCAACTCTTGAGAAATAGTTATCTTCGTTTACTATCCATGAGTTCTTTACTGAGACATTTGGTAGGCTATCTTTTTGGGTTCCATTTCCCATACTTTTCATTTGCTCCTCTCTACGACTACAATAGATGTTTATCAAGCAGTTCGGAAACAATTGTTGATGGTAAACTTGAAAATTTCCTGAAATTTTGTTCGTATTCAATTTGCGCATGTTCTTCACTTGTGTCAACTATGACTTTTAGTGCGCAGAATTCCACGCCGTTTTGTTGACATACTTTTGCTATTGCGGCGCTATCCATATCAACAGCAAATGCTCCGTACTTGTCAAATAGTTTTCTTTTAAGCTCCCTATCACTAACTATTAGGTCCCCACTTACGATGGGACCAAAATTTATCTTGTCGTAAACATCCGCAATCTTTTCCAAAAGTTTCGAAGAGCTTTCTATTCCAAACGTGTTAGTGGTTTGAAAATCGTGTTCGTAGAAAACACTACCACAAACTAAATCTCCAATTTTCAGCTCTGGATGAATTGCTCCAGCGGAACCGCAATGAATTATATAGCTGGGCCTAAACCTATCAATTATAGCTTGAGCCATCATAGCACTCTCAACTTTACCAACGAACCCATATATTGTGACTACTTCGTTACCTCCGACAATACCCCTTGAAAAATTCCTCTTCACAAGCTCACCATTTTCAAGTAGGGGTAGCATTTCTCGAAAAACTCCAATTATCTCTTCTTTCAAAACACCGGTAACAACAACCATAAAAATCACCTCAACAAACTACTAATCTAAAGATTTTAGGCCGTTTTCTGATAATCCATTTAACCTACTGAATCTAATCCTTCCACCAATTCTTTATTTCCCGCCCCTAATAGCTATGTGAAACTCTACATCCTCAGGAATGAATAAACTAACTGGAAGTTTTATTATCAAACCTTCAGCACTAATTTTCATGTCCCTACCGGTAACCACCGTTGGAGGCGTGATATCAATTTTGTATCCAAGCTTTTCAAGGTTCATAGCGATACTTCCAGAAGTCATGTTGCCTAGTTCGCCTATAGCACTTAATGATAGCTCATCAAGGGTGTTGTATTCCATCCCCATCATTTTTGAGACAATTTTTAGAGCAGTTTCTTCATTAAACGCGTAAACAAAGTTTCCCTCTATGTTGCCAAGAAAACCAATTATTGTAACCAAGTTGTACTTTGGAGTTATATCTTTTACAGCTTGCGGTTTACCAAATTGTGCTTGCATTTGCAGAACGGCCTCATAAGTTCCTTGAACTGCTGCTAAAACTGAGTTAACAATCCTTACATCAACCATTTTTTAGCACCTCCCAAAACTTTTCAAACTCAGTATCGTAAGTTAACCTACCATGCTTACCCTCTGAAACTTCTTTGAAAAAGAGGGTCTTTGCTTTCTCGTAATCAACTTGCCCACCTTTTTTCAATAGACCGCGCGAACGTCCGTATTCCTCCAGGAACTGAACGATATCTTTCTGGACCCCTGCCGCAGAAGCATATATTTTAAAAGCGTAATCGAAGATTTCATCATCGACGTTTTCAATAGGTAAAGAACCTATGAGCAGCAGTTTTGCCGCTATATCCTTTGAAAATATCTCGGAAAACAGTATCCCAGGTGAATCCAAAACCGTAAATCCTTCGACATTGACCCACTGGACACCACGAGTAATACCAGGCTGGGCTCCTGTTTTTGCTTTGTGCCTCCCAAGTATCTTATTTATTATTGTTGATTTTCCAACATTCGGAACCCCAACAACTGCTATCCTTGGATTCGCATACTTTGTAGGAATAGACTTTAAAAAGGTCAGCAATTCTTTTCTATTCGTATCCTTGTTAACAAGAAGGGTTGGATATAACTTTGCTATCTCACAAGCCCATTTCTTATTGTATTCAGAATCCGCTAAGTCCGTTTTATTAAGCAAAAAGACACGCTGTTTATCTTTGAAAATTTTCATCTCAAAACTCGTGGTTGCAACAGGTGCGCGTGCATCAAGCACAATAACAACGATATCTATCTTTTTCAGATTTTCTCTGATTTGTCTTTTAGCCTTTTGAACGTGACCCGGATACCAAGCTTTGACATGCTCGTTGGACTGATTGCTCACTTACTTAAACCTCCATCTTCTGTAATCTCATCGCTTAATTATCTACTTACTCGGGACAACGAGAGTCCCTACATTTTCACCACGGATCGCTCTAAGTAGGTTGTTATCCTCGAAGAAGTTCATAACAAGAATTTTCATTTGATAGCGTTTGCAGATAGAAAATGCTTCCGTGTCCATGATTTTCAAATCTTTCTCGATAGCCTCATCGTAGGTTATTACATTATATTTTACTGCATCTTTATATATCTTCGGGTCCTTGTCGTAAATTCCCGAAACTTTTGTCCCCTTTATCAGCAATTCCGCTTTCATCTCAACCGCCCTGAGTGCAGCTCCAGTGTCGGTCGTAAAGAATGGGTTACTTGTTCCACCAGCAAAGATAACGATATACCCCGCATCAAAATAAAGGTCAATGTCGTCGTAGTTTATAAATTTCACACTTGGTAGGGTGACAATTTGAGAAACCACCACGGTTCTAATACCTGCGCTCTCAAATCTATCTTTCAAATATAGTGCGTTAATGACAGTACCTAACATCCCTATTTGGTCTGATATCGTTGGTCTTACACCTTCGAAATCCCTTCCTCTAAAAAGATTGCCTGCACCAATCACAATTCCCAGTTTCACTCCATATTCAGAAACTTTCTTTATTTCTCTGATAAGGTAATTAACATGCTCTTCGTTAAAACCTTTCTGCGCTTCTCCACTGAGTACCTCACCACTTAACTTGAGAAGAACTCGTTTGTACATTCATCATCCCTCCAAGAGTATGACGTTCTTTTTATCGCTGAAAAATTCGAGCACCCTTCTATCGCTCGTCATCAATATTATCTGCCTCAATTCCGATTCTTCGTTTAAATATTCACACACTCTTTTCAACCTATCGTCATCCAAACGTATCAAGGTATTATCTATAACCAAAGGCAAACTACCATCATAGAATGTCTTATAAAGAGCATTTTTAATGCAGAATATCAATAAGTCCTTCGTGGAACCGCTTAAAAATTCGTTGGGGTCCTTCATATCCCCTTCAACAATTAGTCTCACAGACAAATCTGGTAATACTACAAAATTTTTCTCAACACCTGAAACTTTTACAAACAGCCTGGCAAATTCATCGCTGAATATTTTATGGTAACTTTCGATGAAATTTGTAAGCCTTTCGTTAAGGAACTTATTTATCTCCGGTATTTCGTTAATCAAATTCGATATTATTTTCGCCTTCAACCTAGACTCGTCCAATTTTTCAATTAACGCTTGGAGTTGCTTGAAATCAATTTCGATACCTTCATAAAGGTTTTTCATCTCTTTGAACTCATTCAAGAGGGTATCTTTAGCTAAATAAAGTTCACGAAGTGCGGCTTTTGTCTGACTTATGGAAGGATCAAGGTCCTCATTTTCTCTCTCTTCAACGGCTTTTTGCAATTCGACACTTAACGTTTTTTTAGCATTCTTTAATTCTTGGTAGTGCTCAAAGTGAGATTTAAAAGTTTCAATCTGTTCCTTGGTTATGCCAAATTTACCTAAAATCTCGTCCAAATTTTCGGCTACAGTCTTATATTCTCTTTGAACAGACAAATATTCCCCACGAAGCTGGGACAGTCTTCTCTCGAGCGATTCCTTTTCGTAAAGTAACTCTTGAACTTCGCCAAATGTTCTTTGCAAATTTTCAACAGCGGAAACTATCATCTGTGCTGCACCTGTGACACCAAACTTCAAAAGTTCTTTGATAACTTCCTGCTCGATATCTTTGAGTTCATTGAGCATCCTTTGTCTCTCTACATTCTGTGCCTTCCATTCTAAAAACTCTGTATATTTTTTCCTCAGTTGTTTAACGTTGGTTATACCGTAATTTGCAAGCACTTTCCAAACGGACGGTTGCTGTGGCTGTTTCATTGACACTTCAACTAAGCGTTCTTGAAGTACCTCTACGAAAGCCATCTTTCTCTTCCAATTGAACATAAGGAAGACGGCTAATGCCAAGAACACTACGGCAGGAGTATACATGAAGAGTGATATTCCTTTAAAAAGAAGTCCAAGAACAAACAAAACAATACCCGCACTTGCTGAAACTATTGACAAATCTTTTGAATATTTAGCCGTCTGCTCATTTCTCTCTATTTCGTTTTGCAGGCTCAGTTTAGTAGATTCTATTTCGTTTATAGTTTCTTTGTACCTTTGTTCCTCTTCTTCCGCCTGTTCTAAAATGTTCTCATTTTCAAGAAACAATCTCCAAAGTGGGTCCTCATCAACAACGTTTCCTACTCTTTCACTATACATCTTGGTAAGCAACGAAAGATGTTTCAAGCGCAACCCTACGTTTTCTAAATCATCAACGGAAGATGCACCAAGTTGTCTGAGCTTTTCCTCAATGTCTCTTTCTTTCTTCTGAAGTACTTCCTTCAATTTTTCTTGCTCTGTTTCCAGAGCTTCCAAACGAGCCTTTATGGAATTTAATTTGTAAATAAGGTTCTGAGCCTCATCAACAACAGTAGTATCTAATGAATCAATCCAGATATACTTCGTTAGTTCCGTTTCTATAGCTTCTATATTCCTTCTAAGTTGTGCTATTTTTGTCTCAAGTTCTGACTTTTTTACAGTTCTAAGTTCTTCTAAATTGTTCTCTAAAGTATTAATCTGTTCTTGTAAATCTTTTATTCGCTTTTCAATGTTCTTTATCTTCACAAACAATGTATTCTTCTTATTTATCTTTTCCTCAAGTTCCGATATCATTCCCTCCGTTTTACGAATCTCTTCCGAGATTGCTACCAAACATCTGTTCATATCAAGTGTTTGAATTCTCTTTATTGCCTCTCTTAGGATACGGCCTTCAGATGTTTTCTCGGTCTTTTTCTTAAGTGTGCTTTCCAAAATGCCTCTATCAACTCTTACTGCTTCAAGCTCGTCGTCTTCCATTATGAAGGCTAAACTTTCGAGCAAGCTAATATCGAACTTTGGCACTTCTGCTGTGTCTTCACCAAACACATACTTCCCATCGGATGTTTCTAAATACCCACCAAAAACGTTATGTCCCCACGGTCTGTATTTGAGCGCTTCGTTGCTTGGTTTGCCAAGCGTGTATAACAAAAACCTTGCTAAAGTGGTTTTACCACTCTCGTTAGGTCCAAAGACAATGTTCAGCCCTGGTCCGAACTTAAATGAAGCATTGACAAATTTTCCAAATCCGTCTATTTGTGCTTTTTTTATAAGCATATTTCTTCACCTCGGATGAGTTTTAGCACAACGTAACGTTGATTAGCAGTTTTCAGAGAATTAACCAATTCGGATTCGAAGAAACTCTTAGGAAGGATTTCTACTTTAAATCCTCTAAACTTATCTTCTAAATCTTTTTCCGTAAGGTTTTCGAGCAAATATAGGCATGTAGTGTAGTCACATTTAAGAGCATTTTCGCTTTCCACTTTAACCAAACCTATTGTTTCAACAGAATCAACAGCAGTTACTCTTCCATCAATACGAACATGAGGGAGATTGTTAATAGGAGAGCTGTTGAAATCGAGGAGCTTATTTTCCAAGTCAATGTCAAAGTTTTCGAAGATATTTTCAAGGATTTTATATACTTCTTCCAAAAGTCCAAAGCGACCAAGAGCATTGTAAAACACAAACTTCGAGTTCGGATACATTTTTGCAAGCTGGACCAAGAATTTCAGTTTGCATTGAAATATCTGTTCTTGAAATTCTGAAAATCCTTCGTAATACTCAAAAAGAGAAATGTTGTTGACCTCGACGACCACTTTGTATTCCTCCCAACGAAATGTTTTGTTCAGACTTACAAAAGTTCAGCGGCTAAGCTTGCTAATTCCGACCTCTCACCTTTTTTCAAAAAGATATGGGCTGCGATAGGTTTTCCTAGAAATCTTGAAGCAGCGTAAACCAATCCATTACTACTTTCGTCAAGATAAGGTGTGTCTATCTGGTACGGGTCACCGGTTAGAACCACTTTTGTCCCTTCCCCCGCTCTTGTGAGTATAGTCTTAACCTCCAAAGGAGTTAAGTTTTGAGCCTCGTCGATGATTATAAACTGGTTTGGAATAGACCTTCCTCTTATGTACGTTAGCGCCTCGAGCTCAACAATTTCTTTTTTCATAATTTCTTTTAAACTAACATTGTTCAATCTACATAAATACTCGAGGTTGTCCATAACACCACTCATCCAAGGAGAAATCTTCTCTTCAAGAGCACCTGGAAGATACCCTATGTCCTTACCACCCATCGGTATCAATGGCCTTGCGACTATTATTCGCTCGTACAAACCCTCCACAAGCGTTTTTTGCAGTGCGGCTGCAAGCGTAAGGAATGTTTTTCCTGTTCCTGCTATACCAATCAACGAAACTAGCTTTATATCATCATCTAATAGTGCGTCTAAAGCAAAGAGCTGTTCTTTGTTTCTTGGACTGACACCAAACACTTTTGATTTAAGGTTTATCTGCACAAAATCTTGACCACTGAACCTGAAGAAACCTTCTTTGCTTTCAACGTACTCGTTAACATAAAGTTTTTCTACATTCAGTTCTTTCAAAGAATCAACAGAAACATAACCTACGGGCAAAAGAGATAAATCACTTTTGTCCGTTAGATAGTCTTCCGCCTGTAAACCGAGAGCTAATGCCTTTAAACGTAAGCTTATGTCTTTTGATACTATTATCGTGGGTTCTGTTCTTGTGGTTTTTAAAAACATTGCGTAGCTCAATATCCAATTGTCCACATACTTTTCAAATAAAAATTTCACCTGGTGTCTATCAAAATCACTCTCACTAAGCACCGGTATTATTATTCTGCCACCGCTTTCTAACTTAACTCCATCGTGAAGGTTACCTTTCTTGCGTAGTTCCTCCAAGACCCTAATAGCCGTTCTAGCGCTTTTCCCAACTCGGCCTTGTTCCTTTTTGAGCTTATCTAACTCTTCTATGACAGGCAGAGGGATAAAAACGTTGTTATCCTCAAAAGAATATATAGCTTCCGGGTCATGTATCAAAACATTAGTGTCTAAAACGTAATTTTTGACCATTAGTATTCCCTCCCCATCCACCGCCTCAAAAACTCGTGGATTCTCTCCCAGCCAAACATATCAAAAAACTTTATAAACACATTTGCGGTCACTAGTGCATCATCATATGCTCTGTGTGTAACCTTGTGTGCAATCCCCATTTCCATTGCCAATGTCTCCAGCTTTTTCCCCCTGCCGTAGACCGTTTTTGAAATCTCCAGGGTATCTATGTAATATACATCTAATGGTAACTGTCCGACTTCTTTTGCAGCATAATCAAGAAAAGTCAAATCAAAACGTGCGTTATGGAAGACTAGCACAGTATCTCTGGAATACTTTCTAACAACGGCCAGTATATCCTCTAACCCAGGAGCACTTTGTATGTCCTTTATTGAAATTTTGTGTACACTCTGTGCGTAAGTTTGTATACCGACTTTTGGATTGACCAAAGATGTGTAAATCCAATCTTTAACTATTTTTCCCTTGTATATTGGCACAATTGCAATTTCGATAATACGGTCTCCACCAGACGGGTCTATTCCCGTCGTTTCTATATCAACAGCGCAATACACGTTGTCATCCCATGCCACGACTCGGTTCTCCTTTTCATTTTAGTTCATTTTAATCTTTCCACTACTACTGTTGCAGCATTTCTTTTATGTAATTAACTCTTCTCCTCCGCCTCTTGCGATTACAATTTCTCCCGCTTCTTCAAGTCTTCTTATAATATTAATTATCTTTTGCTGAGCTTCCTCAACGTCTTTTACGCGAACAGGTCCCATGAATTCAATTTCATCTTTCAGTAGTTGCTGCGCACGTTTCGACATATTATTGAATATCTTCTGTTTCAGTTCTTCAGATGCACCTTTAAGAGCTACAGCAAGGTCTTGCGTGTTAACCTCCCTGAGAACAAGCTGTATAGACCTGTCGTCAAGTTTCAGAATATCTTCAAAGACAAACATTCTTCTTCTGATTTCTTCGGCAAGTTCCGGTGATTCGTACGTAAGTCTTTCCATAATGGCCTTTTCAGTTGACCTATCAAGATTATTCATAATCTCGGCTGCCGTATCCAGTCCACCAACAGCACTAAGGGTTTGAGTTGTAACACCGGCGAATTTCTTTTCAAGCAACTTTTCAACTTCTTTGACAACATCAGGAGACGCACGTTCCAAAAGAGATATTCGTTTGATAACTTCTATTTGCAAATTCTCAGGGAGAGCACTTAAAACTTGTGCAGCAATGCGAGGTTCAAGAAAGCTAAGAACCAGTGCAATAGTTTGTGGATGCTCAGATTGCAGGAAGTTGACAATTTGCATAACATCTGCATTGCGCATAAACTCAAATGGCTTCACAGATAGGTTCGAAACAAGCCTTTCGATAATCTGCATAGCCTTTTCTGGTCCGAAAGCTTTTATAAGCATTTCCTTGGCGTATTCAATACCTCCGGATACTATCATTTCTCTTGCTTTTGTCAAATTCTGGAATTCTTCAAGGACAGCCTTTCGTTCTTCGTTTGTGACCTTACCAAGATTCGCAATCTCTATGGTTAGCATCTCTACTTCTGATTCTTCAAGATTTTTCAGCACTTTTGCCGCCTTCTCAGGACCCATAGTGACCAACAATATGGCTGCTTTACGCCTTCCTGTCAGCTTTCCAGCCATAATCTCATCCTTTCTCAGATATCCAAACTTTTAAAACTGTAGCCACATCTTCAGGGGAGGTATCCGCAACTTGTTGCAAATAAGATTTGAGTTGTTCCAAAAGCGCTTCTTCCTCCGCACCAGCTGGCATTTCCTCTTCTGTAATTGCTTCCAGTGTTCTTTGAGCCTCTTCCTGTAAAGCCCTGTATCTTTGTTCCATTAACTTTCTCGCTTTCACTTTCTTGAACTGTATTAATCCAAGGTAGGTTGCAAAGAATATCAGCACAGACGCCAGCAACAAAAGAACCAATCTGGTTCGTAACTTTTGCAGTTCCGTAGTTGCTTGCACCTGCTTGTAGAATTCTTGTTCAAATTCTCTACTGAATGGTAGGAACGCAACAGCGTAAGTTACTGAGCCTTCTGGAGTATTTGCATCTATGCTTTTTTGAATTATCGAACTGATAAGTTTTTCAACTTGGTCTTTCGATGTTTTCTCAAGGACTGTGGAGGAAGAATCGATTATGACAGACAGTGTTATGTTTTCTATCTCCCCCTCGGAGTTTTTCACAATATTCTCAACAATTTGGTTCAGTTCGTAGTTGACTATTTCATGGCTCTTTTGGTAATATCCCTGGGTTGTAGGAGATGTAGATTCATAAGTTGTTGGTGGGATGTTTGATTCGGTTCCCACAGGACCTCCTGTCGTTGGTTGATTGGTTGAATACTCTTGTTCAGTTTCTTTGCTTCTCACCAGTCCTTCCTTTTTGTTAGGTGCCGTATAAGTTGTTATTTGCTTTTCTATCTTTTCCCAGTTCAACTTGATGTCCGGTATAACTTCTACACGTCCTGGTCCAAAGACATTTTCAAGAGGGACTTTTATTTTCTGCTTGTAGTAATTTTCCAAGCTAACCTTAAGCTCCATCTTGGTTGAAGCCAATGCCGTTGATGTGTCCAAATTCAAAAGGCTTGTTAAATCGCGTCCGGTTTGGTCTATAACCCTGATATTCTCAGGTTTGATTCCTTCAACAGCACCCTGTATTAACGAAACAATGCCTTTCACTTGTTCTTTCGTTAAAGACTGTCCAGGTTTCATAACTACCATTACAGAAGCCCTTGGTTCTGACATTTCTCCTCGGACGTAGTAAGTGTACTTTGGAAGAGTTAAAACCACCCTTGCACTGTCTACACCTTGAATTGTGGAGATAGTTCTTTCCAACTCCCCCTGAAGAGCTATCTGGTATCTTACTTGTTTATCAAAACTTGTTGCTCCAAGAGTGTTTTGATCTAGAATTTCGAATCCTCTAGATGTTCCCGCAAGCACACCAGCTGACGCTAATCGCATACGCACTTCGTAAACATTGTAATTCGAAGGTATCAATATCTTGTTTCCTGCCTCGACCTTATACGGTATACCCAAAGATTCTAGTTGTTGCAGGATAGGACCCGCATCTTCCTCTGTCTTTGTGGTAAGTAACAAAACATACTTAGGAGCATTTATTATAGCAAGCAAAATAATAGCCATTATGACAGAAACGGCCACCATAATAATTATTAATTTTTGAGATTTTGGTGCTTCCTTCCATTTTTGGGGTATCTTGGAAAACCAATCCAAAAATTTTCTAAACCACTCCATTGATTCACCACCAAAAAATGATTATACCATACAATCGACGAAAATTTACACTAAAGTAAAGATTTTTGTATTAACAAAACGAAAAAAGGTACTATAATTATAATACCAAAGTTTTGAGGTGATTGCAATGTGGAAAGTCAACGTGAAAGATTTAATAAAAGAACGACGAAAAGTTATTGAAGGGACATACGCTCCGGAATTCGTTGAACTACACACAGGAACGTATAGGGTTCTGCATGGTGGATTCAAAGTAAAAATGGTACTTACATATGCTGACAACAAGATATTACTTGGTGGATATGCACGTGGATATGTCGAAAAACCATGCGATAGATGTTTAAAACTTTCAGAAATGTACATTGACGGAATCATAGAAGCGGTGTATACTTTTGAGAAGAAACCACCTTCAAAAAATGAAGAACTGAAAGATTTGACTAACGAAATATTGTTGACTGGTGATATAATTGACCTTGAAGAACGTATCGTAGAAGGGATAGTCAGTAGCGCACCTGATGTTTTTGTTTGTAGTCCGGATTGTAAAGGTCTATGTCCATACTGCGGTGCGGATTTAAACGAAGAACCAAACCACACATGTAAGGCTATGGAGGAAGAGCAGGTAGACCCAAGATTCGCAAAATTACTGAAAATAAAGCATACACAGGAGGGATAAGTATGGCTGTACCAAAGCAGAAACGTTCAAGAAGCAGAACACATCACAAAAGGGCAAAGATTTACAGAGCTTTTAGCGTTGCGGTAACGACCTGTCCAAATTGTGGAGCACCAAAACAACCACACAGAGTTTGCTTGAACTGCGGCTACTACGGAAAGAAGCAGGTGTTTGAGGTAGCAAAATGATACGAGTAGCATTGGATGTAATGGGTGGAGACAAAGCGCCGGAAGAAATAAAAGCCGGCGCTTTAATGTTTGCAGAAGAGGTTAAAAGTTCTAAGAAAGCAGTTCACTTAGTGCTTATCGGAACGGAAGATGCGATATCTGACTTGAAAAATCATAAACTGGCGGATTATTTCACGTTGGAAATAGTCAAAGACTACTTACCGATGGACATAAAACCCACTGACGCCCTACGAAGAAAAGAAAGCTCCATGTATGTTGGTGCCCAACTTTTAAAAGAGCGCAAAGTTGATGCTTTTGTCAGTGCAGGAAACACAGGAGCGTTGTTAGCCTGTGCAACCCTTGTGGTCGGAAGGATTGAAGGAATAGACCGGCCTGCGTTAGCCGTTCCTATTCCTTCTCTCAACGGCTTTACGGTCTTGATAGACGGTGGTGCAAACGCAGAAGTACGCCCAGACTACTTGATTCAATTTGCAGCAATGGGTGTTGAATACGCAAGAATACTTGGCAAACATTCACCTAAAGTTGGATTACTAAACGTCGGAACGGAAGAGAACAAGGGAACAGATATGCATAAATTGGCTTACCAGATGTTGAAAGAGAAATTAGGTCCTATGTTCCACGGAAATGTTGAGGGGAACGACATAAATCTTGGAACTGTTGATGTTGTAGTCACCGACGGTTTTACAGGAAACGTTGCGATGAAAACAATGGAGGGTGTTGCAAAATTAATCTCTCAAACAATAAAAGATGAGGCAAAGAAAAGCATAGATGGTATCATAGGTGCGCTTATTTTCTCCAGGGTACTGAAAAAGCTGAAAGAAAAATTGGATCCTAGAACCTATGGCGGGACGTTCTTTTTAGGAGTCAACGGGATAGTTGTAAAAGCTCACGGTAATTCCGACAGAATTGCTATTAAAAACGCATTGAAAGTAGCAGTTCAAGGAATTGAAAAACAATTAATTAAAAACTTGGAAGCCCAATTAGCGAGGTGGAAATAAACTCATGTGTGGAATAGTTGGCATCATCGGTCATGAATTCAAAGTGGCAGAACTTATAGAAGGTCTGAAAAAATTGGAATACAGAGGTTACGATTCTGCTGGTATAGCAGCGACGAACGGTAGTCAACTAATTGTTACAAAAAGCGTTGGACGTGTTGATTCATTAAAAGCTGTCATTGAAGAAGAAAAAGTAGTAAGAAGTGGCATAGCGCATACTAGATGGGCGACACATGGTACGCCTAACGACACAAATGCTCACCCACATACGGATTGCAGTGGAAAAATTGCGGTAGTTCATAATGGAATCATTGAAAACTATCAAGAATTAAAAACGGAGCTTATCAAAAGAGGCCATAAATTTAAATCAGAAACTGATACAGAAGTCATCAGTCATTTAATTGAAGAGAATTTCAAGGGCGACTTATTCCAAGCAGTTTTGGACACTTTAAAAATCTTGAAAGGTGCCTTTGCGATTGCTGTTATCCATTCTGATATTCCCAACGTTATGATTGGGGCAAGAAAAGGTAGCCCACTTGTAGTTGGTTGCAACGACAAATACTGTGTTTTAGCATCCGATGTCACCCCAATAATCAAATACACACGCGATGTTATATTCCTCGAGGATGGAGACGTGGTCTACATTGAGGGTAATAAAATAAAAATCACGGACTTTTCAGGAAACACACTCATTAGAAAACATACACATATCACGTGGGATGAATCTGCAGCGGAAAAGGGCGGATTCAAACATTTCATGTTAAAAGAAATACATGAGATTCCAGAAGCTATAGAAAGTGCGCTTGTTGGAAGAATAGATTCTAACTACACTCCCAGCTTACATGAACTTGATGAATTCAACTTAGAAAGAGTAAAAAGGATACTTCTTGTTGCGTGTGGAACAAGCTATCATGCTGGGCTTGTTTTCAAATACTTTGCCGAAAAATACTTAGATGTTGACGTTCTGATAGATGTGGCTTCTGAATTCAGATACAGACCTATTAGAATCACTGAAGATACTATAACAATTGCCATTTCTCAATCAGGAGAAACAGCCGACACACTTGAGAGTGTTAGAGCTGTAAAAAAGGCCGGAGGAAAAGTTATCGCTATTTCAAATGTTGTAGGTTCGACAATTACAAGAGAAAGCGACGTAACCTTGTATATGAACGCAGGTCCGGAGATTGGAGTTGCAGCATCGAAAACATATGTAAACCAACTCATTTTGCTTTACCTTCTTGGTCTTTACATCATCAAAAAGCGTGGCCTTTGGAACCAGGAACATCGCGAAATTGTGAAACAAATTGTCGAATCACCAAAAACGCTTAAAGGAATAATCACAAACAAAGAGATAGAAAACGTAGCAGATAATTACAAAAATTACCATCACTTTATGTACATAGGCAGGGGCATAAATACAGCAACAGCACTTGAAGGCGCACTGAAACTAAAAGAAATTAGTTATATAAACGCGGTTGGTTATCCAGCTGGCGAGCTAAAACATGGACCGATCGCACTTTTGGACCCAAAATTCCCAGTCTTTGCCTTTGTACCAAAAGACAGCCTCTATGAAAAGATGAGAAGTAATATCGAAGAAACAAGGGCAAGAAACGCAAGAATAGTCGCAGTTGCAACTCAAGGAGACGAAGAAATAAAGAAAATTGCACACGATGTTATCTATGTTCCAGAAGCACACGAAGACCTCTATCCTTTGATATTTGCGCCTGTAATTCAGCTGTTCGCTTACCACATTGCCGACAAACGTGGTTATGACCCAGATAAACCCAGGAATTTGGCAAAGAGTGTTACAGTAGAATGATGCAAGTTTGTGTTCTGACAATGAAAAACGTATCGTCAAGGAAAAATTAAGAGGGGATGGAATTAAAAGGTCCCCTCTTTTTGTCAAAAAACATAAAGTTTATATACTCTTAACTTAATTTGCTTTGTAAAAAATACTTTTTGGTATATAATAAACAAAAGAGCACATGAACTAAAATCTTCAAATCTGATTAAAACCGAACCGAAGAATATAACAAAGCACAGGGAGGTAAAGTATGGCACAAAAGTTTTGTTCATTTTGTGGACGAGCGGCAGACAAAGTAGAAAAGCTTATCGCTGGACCCGGAAACGTCTATATTTGTAGCGAGTGTGTCGAGTTATTTCACGATATCCTTCAGAGTGATAAGAAGATAAAACCAACAAGTTTTGGCTCAAGAGACAGAAAGGAATTACCAACCCCCTCACAGATAAAAAGCGAGCTCGACAAATACGTTATCGGTCAAGAGCGAGTTAAGAGAATACTCTCAGTAGCGGTTTATAACCACTACAAACGTGTGTTCTTTGGCAGAGATACGTCAGACGTGGAGATTGAGAAATCAAACATAATTCTTATTGGTCCAACAGGTAGTGGTAAGACACTTATGGCAAGAATTCTTGCAAAAATTCTCGATGTGCCTTTTGCCATAGCCGATGCCACACCCCTTACAGAAGCAGGTTACGTTGGTGAGGATGTTGAAAACGTAGTTCTTAGGTTACTTGAAGTCACGAACTTTGATGTTGAGCGTGCACAGTACGGTATCATATATATCGATGAAATAGACAAAATAGCAAGGAAGTCTCCGAATCCTTCGATAACAAGAGACGTAAGTGGTGAAGGTGTCCAGAAAGGATTGTTGAAAATCGTTGAAGGAACGATAGCTAACGTACCACCACAGGGCGGAAGAAAGCACCCATACCAAGAGTTTATCAAAGTGGATACAACAAACATCCTCTTCATCGTTGGTGGAGCGTTCGATGGGCTAGATGAGATAATCAAAAGAAGGATAGAAGGTAGTGCGATTGGTTTCAACGCACCTGTGAAAAGTAAAGAACAGATGAGGCTTGGTGAAATCTTGAGGCACGTCACCCCTGATGATTTGGTCCAATACGGTTTAATGCCAGAGTTCGTTGGAAGATTCCCAGTAATCGGGACACTCGATGACTTGACCGTCGATGACTTAGTCAGGATACTCAAAGAACCGAAGAACGCAGTTCTCAAACAGTACAAAAAACTCTTTGAGATAGACGGTGTTGAATTGGAAGTTGAAGAAAGTGCACTGTATGCCATAGCTAAAGAAGCTCTGAGACGTGGCACAGGAGCAAGGGCTCTCAAGAGTGTATTTGAAGAGGTTATGATAGATATTATGTTCGACATTCCTGACTTGAAAGCTGTTGAAAAGGTTGTCGTAACCGAAGAATGTGTCACAAAACGCGAAAAACCAAAGATATACATGAAAGAATCAGCTTAATGAACGTCCAACAAATACATGCCTAAGCTTAAACAAGACGAAGGTGTTGTAGATGATAGTACTCGGGATTGAGACAAGCTGTGATGAAACATCAGTTGCTTTAGTTGAAGACAACAAAGTTATAGCAAATCTTGTTTATTCGCAGATACTTACGCACAAAAAGTTTGGTGGAGTTGTACCAGAAATAGCAGCGAGGGAGCATTTAAAAAAGCTCCCCGCTCTTTTTAATCAGTTATTATCTGAAACTCAGGTGGATATTTCGCAAATAGACGGTATCGCTGTCACAAAAGGACCGGGACTTATAGGTGCCTTACTTGTCGGTGTATCGTTTGCCAAGGGATTGACATTGAGATACAATAAAAAACTTGTTGGCGTAAACCACATAGTTGGACATGTTTATGCAAATTACTTAGCATATTCTGAGCTAAAACCTCCATACATCGTTCTTATGGTTTCAGGTGGTCATACACTCATACTGAAAGTTGAAAATGACTCAAACATAAAACTCATTGGCAGAAGTGTTGATGATGCCGTTGGTGAAGCTTTCGATAAAATAGCAAGGCTTTTAAATTTGGGTTATCCTGGTGGTCCTGAAATCGATAGAGTCGCGAAATTGGGCAATCCTAAGGCTTTCCACTTTCCAAGACCAAAGATGTACGACGCAGACTACGATTTCAGTTTTTCTGGACTTAAGACTGCAGTGCTCTATGAGATTAAAAAACTCAAAGAAAGCGGTGTTTCCGAACTACCAATCAACGACCTTGCAGCAAGTGCCCAGGAAGCGATGATAGATGTGTTGCTTTACAAAGTAACAAAAGCAGCAAAGGACAACAATGTGGATAAAATAGTTCTGGCTGGTGGGGTTGCTGCAAACAGTAGGCTGAGGGAAAAATTGAATGAATATGCTTCTGAAATTGAGTTTTATATACCTCCTCTTGAATTTTGCTCAGACAACGCAGCTATGATCGCAAGGGCTGGGATGGAGCTGTTGAAAAAAGGTATCAACGATGGATTGATGCTTGAACCTGTTCCAAATTTATTTGAGATGAACGAAATTATCGTCGGCTCATAATCCTAAGTAGTGGTGATATGAGTGTGAATTATATCGTTGAAGTCGAAGCAGAAGTACTGAAGAGCATAATCAAGAAGGCAGACAAAGTTTGCGGCACGTTAGAGCCATCGATGAGAAAGTTGGTACTTCTCTCAGAAGATGAGAGGTTGTATATTATTGCATCCGACGGTTGTCTCAGCGGGTATTTTCCTGTTGTCCCATTCTATTCCAAGATAGCCTCTCCTTTTGAAATCCCTCTTGATGTTGTAAAACATTTTGTATCAGAGCTCAGCGGAAAAATCAGCTTGCATTTCCAAGATGGTGTTCTTAGTCTAAAATCTCAGAATGAAATTCTAAGACTTAGGATTGCACCGTTTCAAAAAGATAGAGAAGAGAAAATCTTTGTGCCAAAACATCCAGAAGGTGCTGCTTTTTCTAAAAGAAAACTTTTATCCGAGATAGATTTTGCTTCCTCATTCCTTGAAGAAGGAAGCTATGTAGACTTATATTTTTCTCGAAACGCGCTTGAGGTTATATCGCAGCACTACGGACTTGTTGCCTACTCTCGCTTAGACGTTGAAAAGAATGCAGAAAATCCAGAGGCATGTTCTGAACTTAACATAGATAGTTTTGCAATTCGCATACCATACGTATCTGCACGGCATTTGATTAAAGTTCTCGAAATCGAAGAGACTAACCAAGTCCATGTTTCATTCGACCCAATTAGGAACAAGGTAATTATCTTCTCAGGCGATACATTCACAATGTGTGCAGATATTCCCGAAGAAACACCTCACATGCTTAGGAACTTATGCAGCAGATTTGAACCAAAAATCAGAATCTTGTCTTCTTTACTCCAAAGATTGCTACGAAGGTCGTTGATTGCAGGAAGGTTTTCGGATGTGGAGATATACTCAAGACATGGGGAAATTGTCGTTGTCTCCCAACACGGTCCAATTGCATACAGAGGTTCAATACCAATCCAAGGAGAAAGTGAAGAAATACGATTCTCTTTTCAAACCAAAGCATTCATGCTCAGAAGTGTGCTGAATCGAATAGGTAGCCAATATGTGCTCATTGATAATGTAAATGAATATGTTCTTTTAGCCCCACCATCACTCTCCAGATTCCTGGTTGTTAGAAATCAACGAATTCAATAATTGCAACACTTCTAACCTTTTCTCTACGTTGTTTTCAGATTTAGTTTCTTGCGCAATTACCTTCCCTCCAAGACTTCTGTAAATCATATCGCTCAGTTCCTTCAAATCTGTCCTTGCCGCCTTTAACGCATACTGTTGCAAAAGCATCTCTCTAAACCATCTTTCACCAAAACTCTCCTGGATAAGTCCACTCTTTGGGACTGTATTATACATCTTCTTGAAAACTTCGTATATATACCATGCTGCGAACTCCTCAGAAACCTTCCTGAGTTGTTTTTGATATTCTTCCGACTTTGTATCTATACTGAGGCTTTTTTTCGGATTCAAACTCTTTCCACTTTCAGGCTTTTGATGGGCCAAATTGATAATCTTATTCGCATTGTTGTTGACCTTATTGAGTTCCATACCCATGCTCAACCCCTCTTGAACAAATTACATAATCCTCAGTTGTGCGTAAATCACACCAGCTTTGTGCAACTCTTGAATAATCGCAATAATATCCTGAGGTGTTGCGCCTACGGATTTTAAGGCTGTTATGAGATTACCAATCGTAGCCTGCTTATCGCCAATCTGCCCGTTAGATATAACAATAACGAAATTACCATACGAAAGCACAAAATCAGCAATCTTCACATCCCCACCAAACACCACAGTTCCTGTTCGCTCGTTTATTACTACCTGTGCTGGAGTATCTACAGGAACTTCAATCTCCTCAAGTAATGCTAGAAACGCTATCACGTCATCAGCGAAAGTGTTTGGAACAGTTACCCTTACACTCGCCCCATCAATAGCTTTCGCAATATTCGCTTTGAATGTAGTATTTATAGCCGTAGCTGTTCGAGCGGCAGTTGTGAAGTCCGGTCTATCCAACAATATCGTTATAGTATTTCCATCGATTATATTCATGGGTATTTCCTTTTCCACAAGTGCGCCATTTGGGATGTAACCAACTACTGTGAAACGTTTTTGCAGACTCGCAGAGCCTTTTGCATCCTCTCCACCAACAGATATCGGCCCTTGCGCAACCGCATAGATATTACCATCAGCACCGTAAAGTGGAGTTTGTAAAAGAACACCGTTACGCAAACTCTTCGCATCGTTTATACTCGCCACAACAACATCCAGTCTCATCCCAGGTTTGTAGAATGGTGGTATATCGGCAATAACCATAACAAGTGCCGCGTTTCGACTTTTCAGGTCATTGGGATTGACCGCTATTCCGAAGTTCTTCATCATATTTGCCAAAAGTGAAGAACTGAGTGTTCCACTATCACCCGTCCCATTTAAACCGACAACAAGCCCTATGCCAAACAACTGGTTATCCCTTGCTCCACGAAACTTGGCAAAGTCCTTGATTCTAACACTTGCCGAAAATGAAATTGCTGAAATTAACACCAATAAAAGAATAATAACTGTTGTCTTCCTTAGCATTCCCATCATATCCCATGCCTCCACCAAGTTTCAGATACACTGAATCTAAAATCTAAACAAGTTTGCAATTGCGGACAGCAGTAGCCCTAACCACGAACTTTGTTGCGGATCATCTTGAAAAACGATTTTGCCATTTTCCCAAATTTGTGCATTGATAAGGTCTGTTGAATTAACTATATTACCAGGCTTTATTGAATCAGGATGAACCCAACCAGTTATTATAATCTCCCTGAGGTCATTCCCAACTTTAATCTGTTTGCGCCCTTCGAGAAATAACTTTCCCTGTTCATCGACTTGCTTTACAACGGCGGTTAACTCCAAAACAGCGTTTGCCTGACTTTTGTTGTCGCGCTTATCCGTTGTTGAACCACTTGCTGGTAGATACTTGCTTAAATCAAGACCTACGAGTTTTGTTCCGGTATTTATCGCATTTAAAAATGCATTTGTCAAAGAATTAACTTGCGATGATGTTGAAATCCTTGGCGATTCGTAAACCACTATCGTGACGTAATCTCCGACCCTGGAAGGTTTGTATGTTCCTATTAGATTTTTAAACTGGGGATTAGCTGAAGACGTATAAAGAGAAGTTCCATACAAGCTGGATGCTAAGAAAAGTATTACAAGAAGTGATAGCACTAAACTTTTATTTGAAACACTTGTCCAAAACTTTTTCTTCATCTCTACTTCACCTCCAACACAATTACAGTTCCATCTTGTTGAACAGTTCCTTTTATGATACTTCCATTATCTAAATTCTTCACAGATATGACATTCCCAACATAACCATGTTCCAATGCTTGGGCAAGAACAGAGACTGTGACGCCTCCTACGATGCTGTAAGCTTTTACCACCTGACCTTTTATAACGATGGGAACGTCTTTTGTGTATCGCATATCGAGTATTTCACCTTTCGTAAAGACCTTATCTGCAAGCAAAGGCAAATCTTCTTCAAAAATAGGAACTTTATTCAATGCCAGTACGTTCACTTCGTTGTAAACCACATCTGTAGCCCCTATAACCTCTCCCCTCTCTATCTTTCTACTCGCAACTGCAACTTTCCTTAAAAGAATCGCTTCATACATGAGTGAAACATATCCAACCGTTCTACTTCCTTTCTTCAGTGTAACTCTGACGTATGGAGAACTCTTATTCGATACTTGAACAAAGATGGAATAATTATCATGGTCGATGATTTGTCCAACTTGATTTTTCAACCTGAACTGCGTCCCTTCAGGGTATCGTTTTGAAAGCTCATTTAAAACTATTAAACTCATATTTTCAACAGTTAAAACCTCTCCGAAAGCACTTTGACTTGCGCTCTCTTGTGGCTTAGCTTCAATTACAATTGGGATATCATCTATTTGAGCCTCGACGTTACCAACGCGCTTTTTGACTAAATTGACAAGGTAACGCTTATTTAAAGAAAGCGAACTATTAGCAGGCACATACGCAACGATTATCTTTTCAAGCACCTCTTTTGGAACATCTGTCTGCGAAGCTTCAACAAGCTCGAGCATAGTAACTGGTCCACCGGAAGTTGTAACGGAAGATTTGAATGAGACAAAATAGGAATAACTTGTGGATACAATGAATAAAAAGAAAAATATTATCGCTACTAATAACTTTTTACAAGTCACTGCTTTGTCACCTCGTTTACTTCAGTTTTTCTCGTTCCGTACTTAAACTCAACTTACTATTCCATAATAAACTTCGAGTATCCTTAAACAATTAAATAAAAAAGCGCACAATGTGTGCGCTTCTTTTGGTTTCACAGAGCAACATATTACACATCCAAATCAACCAAGCTCAGTTGTCTTGCATGTCTCATTATGTATCCTCTGCGTTCTTCTGCATCCTTCCCCATAAGGATTTCAAATAGATTGTCCGCTTCTTCCGCATCTTCTATCGTTATTCGAATTATCTTTCTGGTCTTTGGATTCATCGTTGTCTCCCAGAGTTGCTCTGGATTCATTTCTCCAAGACCTTTGTATCTTTGAATTTCATACCGTTTTCCGTTTATGCTCGCAAGTTTGGCTTTCAGTTCTTCATCAGAATACAAGTAAACAGGCTTTTCTCCACTGACAGTGAGTTTGTAAAGTGGTGGCATTGCAACGTATATTCTTCCGTTTTCCAGTAATGGTCTCATGTACCTATAAAAGAGCGCCAAAAGTAGTGTTCTTATATGTGCACCATCGACGTCAGCATCGGTCATTATTATTATCTTTCCATATCTCAACTTCGATTCGTCAAAATTATCTCCGGTCCCAGTTCCTATAGCTGTGATGATATCTCTAATTTGTTCGTTTTTGAGAAGTTTTAGTTCATTGCTTTTCTCAACGTTAAGTATCTTTCCTCTCAATGGCAAGATTGCTTGGAAGTTCCTGTCTCTTGCCTGCTTAGCACTTCCACCTGCTGAGTCACCCTCAACAATGAAAAGTTCTGATTCTTCCAGGTTTTTGGTTATGCAGTCTGCAAGCTTTCCAGGCAATGTCGACGCGCCAAGACTACTCTTTCTTTTTACAGCCTCTCTCGCACGTTTTGCAGCCTCTCTTGCCTCACGTGTTTGCTGTGCCTTTTGGATTATAACCTTCAGCACAGACTCGTTAACTTCAAAGTAATCTGTTAGCTTGTCCCTAACAACTTTTGCGACGGCATCTTGGACTTCTTCGTTACCAAGTTTGGATTTCGTCTGTCCTTCAAACTGAGGTGTTCCCATCATCAAGACTGCTATGACTGCTGTCATCCCTTCACGCAGGTCTTCACCTCTGAACGGTTCACCTTTTATCATATTTTTCTTCTTTCCAAGTTCGTTAACAACTCTTGTGAAAGCTGTTTTAAAACCTGTCACATGCGTTCCACCGTCGACAGTCTTTATGTTATTCACAAACGAGATAATTTCCTCAGTGTCACTATCCGTATACTGGAATGCTACTTGAACCTGGACATCCTGGACACTACCTTCTATGTAAACCACTTCGTGAAGCGTTTTCTCTCCCCTGTTTAAGTAGGATACAAATTCTTTCAATCCTCCTGAGTAGTGAAGGGTTCTATGGATATTGTTTCTCTCGTCAATAAATTCAATTGTGACATTCGGATTTAGGAACGCCAAATCTCTAAGTCGTGTAAGTATCGTGTCTGAATCGAATTCAACGGTTGTGAATATAGTCTTATCCGGTTTGAATCGAACTATCGTTCCACGTTTCGTAGTTTCACCAATAACCTCTACTTCTGTTACTTTTTGACCTCGTGCGTAGCGTTGGCGGTAGATTTTACCATCTCTGTGAACTTCTACTTCCATCCATTCTGAAAGTGCGTTCACAACTGAAGCACCAACACCATGTAAACCTCCACTGACTTTGTAGCTTTCTTTTGAGAATTTACCTCCAGCATGGAGTGTGGTCATTACAACTTCCAACGCACTCGTTCCTGTCTCGGGATGTATATCCACAGGTATTCCTCGTCCGTTGTCTTCAACTTCAACAGAACCATCGGCCTTTATAGTCACTTTAATTTTGTCACAGTAACCTTGGATGGCTTCATCTATACTGTTATCAACAATTTCGTACACAAGATGGTGCAAACCTGTCTTCCCCGTAGACCCAATGTACATACCCGGTCTCTCGCGAACGGGCTCAAGACCTTTCAAAACCTTTATATTTTGTGCAGTGTATTGATTTGTCATTTCTTCTTTGTTTACAACATTATCCACAATTGCCACCTCCAATTTAAAAAACTCTTCTTAACCCCTACGTTCAATTTCAATCTTCAAGTCTGAAATTGCCAGTCCTAAGTGCTGTTCTATCCTTTTTTTGACCTGACGTTTCATCTTCCTCAGTTCGTTAACCCACATTATATCGTCACACACAACCGTTACTATCCCTGAATCGAAGTTTTTGAAAGCGCAGTGTTTTGAAACTGCACTACCGAGTATCTGCGTAGTTCCATCCTCCAATAAAGACATGATAAGCAACTTTCTAAAAAATTCGTTGCTCTTTGCTAAATCTTCAAATGCTTTTTTTAGAGTAAGCATTTTACATACTCCTCAAATTCTTTGGCAAGATTCTCAGAAAAGTTTGTACTAAGAGTTTTTAATGTGCCAATCTGATGAACAGGAACAATACCTCTACTTGTGTGTGTTAAGAAAACTTCATCAGCGTAAAAGATTTCAAATGGTTCAACGTATCTTTCTTCTACATTGTGACCTTTTTCTTTCAGAAATTTTATTACATACATACGTGTAATTCCGTCCAAAATACCAGAATCCAACGAGGGCGTTACAATCTTATTGTTCTTTACTAAAAACACGTTACTAAATGTCCCTTCGCAAAGTTGTCCTTTACTGCCGAGTAAAAGTACGTCGTAATTATCGCCTTTTGTAAGTCTTGCAAGGTATATATCTGGTCTTCCTATGGATTTCAAATCTGGAGGAATACTACTCGCATCTGCCCGTCGGACGGTTGTAAAATCTACTTTGACATAGTTAACTTCAAAACTCTCGGTAGATTCCTGAAGGACGTAACTGATTAATCTACCGTCGTATACGTATACTACCCTTATTCGTTCTGAAAGATTGTCGTATACTAATTTTTCAAACTCCTTATAAGTAGGAGGTTCTATCTTTAAATATCCCAATGATTTACAGAGTCTACGATAATGTTCATCAATCGCAAACGGTTTTCCGTTGTAAGTTCTAAGAGTTTCGTAAACAGCTATTCCCCTTGTCAATGCTTCTAGAATTTCACTCGTTTGATGCATACTTTTGAACAACTTTCGACACCACGCCTTCGTTTGTAACGGAACATATTTTTACTTTTGAAAATTCTCCCGTGACACCACCACTGCTTTCGTGGAGTAAGTAGTATTCGTCATATCCATAAGCAATTCCATTCTGCACACCTTCGACCAATACGATGGTTGTCTTACCTACAAGCTTCTTTCTATACTCGTATGCAACATTATCTGCGTGCTTGATAAGAATCTCTGCACGCTCTTTCTTTACATTCCCTGGAATTTGGTTTTCAAAACGTGCAGCAGGTGTATTAGGCCTTTGCGAATATCTAAAGGTATGTACTTTGCTGAACCCTACGGTTTTAACAAAATCTAAAGTTTCTTTGAATTCTTCATCTGTTTCTGCAGGAAAACCAACCATTATATCAGTCGTGATCGAAAACAATGGGTCAAATTCTCTGAGTTTGAGAACTCGAGAGATAAAATCATCCGCCGTATAGTTTCTACCCATCCTTCGCAACACACTCGTGCTTCCACTTTGAGCAGGGATATGCAAATGATTACAAATTCTCTCTTCTTGAGCAATAACTTCTATCAACTCATCTGTCAAATCCTCAGGATTTATCGAGCTCAACCTAATTCTAAAATCTCCTTCAATCTTTGCAATCGTTCTGAGTAATTGTGCAAGATTTAAACCTAAATCTGCACCATATTTTCCCAAGTTTAAACCTGTTATTACTATTTCTCTGTGTTTTTTCCTAACAAGCTTTTCTATCTCTTTGACAACAACCTCCAACGGTTTGCTTCTAATCTTTGTACCTCTCAACGAACGTATAACGCAGTATGTACATCCATTGTTACAACCATCTTCGACTTTCACAAAAGCCCGGGAACGCTCAGTTACGGAGTTTTCAACAATCTCGAACGATATATCATCCTCTTCCCAGTAACGCGAGTTGAAGTAACCTCCTACTTTGTTTATGAAGCTTAGTATGCGCTTTTTCTCAAGATTTCCTAGTACTAGGTCTACGCCCAAATTTTTGTATTCCTCAGCCGTTCTGGGAATCTGAACATAGCAACCTGTGAGTATTATCTTAGCATCTGGATTGAGCTTTCTTAAATGCCGTATTGTTTGTCTAACTTTCCTCTCTGCTTCGCTCGTGACAGCGCAACTGTTGAGTATATAAACCTCTGCTCCTCTGTCTTCGCCATAAAGTACTACATATCCCGCGTTTTCAAGGATTTCTATCATTAATTCACTTTCGTATTGATTAATCTTACAACCATGAGTAATTACAGAGACTCTCATCAGTCTTTCATCACTCCTATTCAATCAAATACCTTTATCAAACTTCTCCAGGTATTTCGATGTTTATAGCACTCTGCAAAATCGCGGCTCTTGTAACATAACCAAGCAATACGTTGTTCACATCAACAACAGGAATAATCCTATAGCCTTTCCTCATTATCATATCTGCTACGTAAAGCAATGTATCGTTAGGTTTGACTGTGAATACGGGCTTTGTTGCGTATTTACCAATGGGCTCCTTGGCTATATTCTTCAAATTTTTTATGAATAAGTTCGTGTCTGGCAAAAATGCTGCTGTTTGAAGTAAATTAAAATAGCTTGGTAAACACGCCTTGATTATATCGTCTTCGCTTACAAATCCAACAACTTTCAAGTCCGTGTCTACAACGCACAGACCCGATAATCCTGTTTTGTTAAGTATTTCTATAACCTCTTCAACGGTGTCGTTTTCGAAAACGAATGTCAAATCGTAGGTCATAAAATCCTTAACCTTGAGATTCTGCATGTTACTCCACCCTCTCAGTTGTGACATGGGCTAGGAATTCTTCAATTTGACCTACTGACGGAGGTTCTTTACCCAAATAACTCGTCTTTGCAACAGCTGCCGCGTAACCATACCTTGCCATATCAAGGCAGCACTTATTTTGAAGATACGCATAGACCATGGCAGCAACAAACGTGTCTCCGCTACCAAGTAAGTATGAGTGGTCTATCTGAACTTTTGGTGAGAACTTCCAAACACCGTCCTCGTTCGCAACAAAATCATGTATCGTTTTGTAGGATAGTATAACCAGTTTTGCTCCTTGTTTAATAAGGTCTTTTGCCGCATTTATGTATTCTTGTTCAGTACTTAAAATATTTCCAAGAACCTTTTCACTTCTTCGCATGTCATATTTCAAAACGTCTGGAGACGTAATTTTTATGGAATCGGTTATAATCTCATCGCGTGCCTCCCAAAAAACAAACTTATTGTATTTCTTCGCTATCTTTGTCAGCTCGCCGTAAATGCTGTTTGGTACACCTCTCGGAACACTACCTGAAATCACAACTACCTTTACCTTTTGTACCAGTACTTCATACCTTTTGATAAACTTTCTAACGTCTTCCTCAGTTACAGTCGGACCCTCTGAGTTTATCTCTGTTAGTGTATGGTTTACTGTATCCTCAATAGCTATATTCTCACGAGTTTCATCGTTTATTCTCAAAAAGCTTGTGGTTATAAGCGTATTTTTCTTCCGTAACTCAGAAAGTAATACATTACCAACGTATCCTCCGAGAAAACCTGTTGCAATAGAACTAACACCGTAATGCGACAAAATAACAGCAACATTAATTCCCTTTCCACCAGGGGTCAGTGTATTTTTTTCATTTGGAACAACATTCAATTCATCGACTTTAAAATTGTCAATTACAAATTCACGGTCTAACGCTGGGTTGAGACATACAGCCAAAACTTCCATAATTTATACCCCCAATACATATTCTTTGGGATCACCGTAGAACTTTACCTGACCGTTTTTCATAACAATTAGCACGTCACCTAAACCTATAAATCTTTTCAGTGTTCTTGTTGCCAATATTATAAGCTTGTACTCAGAAAGCCCTTTAAGCACTCTTGTAACCGATTCTACGTGCTCGTCATCAAGATGGTCAAGCAAACAATCGAGTATAAGAACTGAAGATTGTCTAAGAGTGGAGACAAAAAGAAGCAGTCCGATCTTTTCAAGTACATACAAAGAAGAAAGAGGTGTTTTTTCGAATTTATAAAGAGCTTTCAACACTCCAAAATTATCAAGCTCACTAGCGTGGTCTTCTATTTTGAATTTATAACTCGAGCCAAAAACCAACCTAATGAGTTCTTTGAAGTTGAGATAATCAAGCGATTCGAGAAAGTTTGTATCCAAGTAAGTAACTATCTGCCTAACTTCTTTTTCATCCATTTGAAAGATGCTTTGGCCATCAAAATATACGTTCCCTGCGTATTCTATATTCGGATAAACTTCTTGGTTCAGCAGAGCAAAGCTTCTGAGGAACGCGGACTTACCGGAACCCCTAGGACCATACAAAACTGCAAATTGACCGGTATTGAGAGATACATTCACATTTTCAAATAGCACACTGTCTTGCACTTTTGCACTAAATTTTTCACAGGTTAGATTTGTTATCTTACTTTGAGTCTTTCTTTTTCTCATCCTTCTTCACCATGTCTTTTAATCTTTCTTCCAGTTCCGATTTTGCCTTCTCATCACCCAAGTTGGCAAGCTTTATCAATTCGTATTGAGAAAGTATTTTTTCTTTCTTTCTTCTAACAACCTTTTGCACTTTATCAACTCCTTTTGATTAGTTTTTCTTTTCCTCTGTATTATACCACAAAACCCAGGTTCTTGCACCGACTGACAGATTAATATTCTTAGGCTCAGGTTAAGAAAGGTAAACAAAAAGTAAAAAATGGGCTACGCAAACTGTAGCCCATTTTACATTTTAATCCTGTCTTTTTTTCGTTACGTTTTGCTTTTTGCCCTTTAATGTTGTTTTATGCTTGCTGTTTAATAAACTCGCCCAATCTTCTCATACCCTCTTCTATTTTTTCCACTGATGTAGCAAAACTGATTCTCACAAAACCTGGCATCTCAAACGCACTACCTGGAACTGTTGCAACCAATTTTTCTGAAAGTAGCTGC
>Ga0224486_100046_pt1 | contig 67263 bp, 64 predicted proteins | sample TexhydDE_CT_test_FD_172013 | JGI IMG/M metagenome (GOLD analysis project Ga0224486, IMG submission 172013) | Fracking water microbial communities from deep shales in Oklahoma, United States - hydraulically fractured wells DE_CT_test ... | reverse complement strand
GGTAAGAGAGATTCCGGTGACAATAGCGAAGGGGAAACACCTGTATCCATTCCGAACACAGAAGTTAAGCCCTTCAGCGCCGATGGTACTAGAGGGGAGACCCTCTGGGAGAGTAGGTCGTCGCCGGGGTCTTCTTTAAAGCGTTCCTCAGTAGCTCAACGGTAGAGCACTCGGCTGTTAACCGAGGGGTTGTTGGTTCGAATCCAACCTGAGGAGCCATTTTATTTTTTGGCTTGGTTTTTTATTAGTTTACGCAGGGTTTTAAAAGAGCAAGTTTTAAACTTGTAAAGTTTATAGAACTCAATAGGGCAGGATATTTTCAAGGTAGTTTAGGAAGAATAAAATTGCCGGAAGTAACAAGCCCTAAGAAGGGCTTGTTATTTTTTTTGTGTATATCCAGGTGAGGTTTTTGTTTCGGGCTTTTGTAAAATTATATTTACTCTGCGATTTTCACGTGTTATAATCTAGCCTAAAGATTGTGTCCATAATATGATGGAGACATGTCAGGCGGGAGGGAGTACCGGTGAACAGCATTAAAATTGCGGTTTTAGGTTTGGGAAACGTAGGCAGAGGAGTATGGGAAATACTGCATAGGCACCGGAATATGATAAAGGAATACATTGGAGTTCCCATTGAGATAAAAAAGGTTTTAGTCCGGGATGTCCAAAAGAAGCGTGATATAGATGTGCCACCTCATATGCTTACTACCAATTTTGATGATATCCTTCTTGATGAGGATATACAGATTATCGTTGAGTTGATTGGTGGACTACATCCCGCTTACGAATATATGAGAAAAGCCATTGAAATGGGGAAGCATGTGGTTACTGCCAACAAGGCGGTTATCGCATTTTACGGCAGGGAACTGATACAATTGGCCAACGAAAGAAATGTTCTGCTCCGGTTTGAGGGAAGCGTAGGAGGAGGAATTCCTATAATTGCAGCCCTTACCAGGAGCCTTGCTGCCAATGAAATAGAAACTGTGGTGGGTATAATAAACGGGACTACAAACTATATTCTCACCCAGATGACCAGATACGGTATGGATTTCAAAACTGCTTTGAAGCTGGCGCAGGAAAAGGGATATGCAGAGGCTGATCCTACATCGGATGTTGAAGGGGAGGATGCCGCATTTAAGCTTTCCATATTGGCGTTTATTGCCTTTGGAGTACAGGTTCCTCCGCAGGATATCCCTAGGGAAGGCATTACCCGTATTTCCGAAAAGGAAATCCAATATGCAGCACAGCTGGGTTATACCATAAAGCTTTTGGCTGCTGCTAAAAAGCACGACGGCAAGCTCGACCTGCACGTACATCCGGCACTGGTACCCAATACTCATCCTCTAGCCGCTGTCAATGACGAGTTCAATGCTTTGTTCATCAAAGGTGATGCGGTAGGGGAGCTTATGATGTATGGCAAAGGAGCTGGATCACTGCCCACTGGCAGTGCCGTAGTGGGCGATATAATGGATGTAGCCTCTGCAATGATGTCAGGGCGTACAGTGCCATACACCTACAGAAATGCCAGGGAAAAGTTGCACATCAATGGTGAAGGCGAAGGGGAGTATTATATTCGCCTCGAAGTTGTAGATCGACCGGGCGTACTTGGAAAGATCTCGACAGTTTTAGGGAATTATGGTGTAAGTATTGCTTCGGTGGTTCAGCGAGGCAGAGGCGAGCGGGTTGTACCGTTGGTTTTAATTACCCACAAGGTGGACAGGAAGCGGCTTAACCTTGCACTGGAGGAAATAAAGAAGTTTGATGTGGTAGAAGAGGTGGCCAGCATTTTACGGGTAGAGAGCCATTCAAGTTGAAACGCAGAGAGGAGCGAAAACGCTTTAAAATGGATATAAACAATGCTCCTTTAGTGAAAGCTGTTATGGAGTATGCAAAGCAGGGTACGATTCGGTTTCATATGCCGGGGCATAAGGGTGGCAAGGCTTTTCCAAAGGAGTTTTTGGATAACCTGGCGGCTGGGGATGTAACCGAGATACCTGGCATGGACAACCTCTACTGTCCTACCGGCGTGATTGCTCAGGCTCAAATGTTGGCGGCTGAAGCATTCGGTGCTCACCATACTTTTTTCATGGTAAATGGCTCAACGGCAGGGATTCAGGCCATGATAATGGCTGCCTGTAAGCCTGGTGATAAGCTCATTGTACCCAGAAATAGCCACAGGTCGGTGTGGTCGGCTATGATACTGGCCGATGTCAAGCCTGTATATATCCAACCTCGATACGACCAGGAAAACTTTATGGCTACTCAGATATTGGTACAGGATGTGCAAAGGGCTTTGGATGAGAACCCCGATGCTGTGGGAGTGCTGGTGGTACACCCAAATTATTACGGCATGTGCAGCCATTTGAAGCAGATAGAGAGGGTTGTGCACGGTAGGGGAAAGCTGTTACTGGTGGATGAGGCCCATGGTGCCCATTTTATCTTTCATCCTGATCTGCCTCCCTCGGCCGGTGAGCTGGGAGCCGATATGTGGGTACAAAGCGCTCATAAGACGCTACCTGCTTTAACACAGGCGGCATATCTTCATGTAAAGGGGCCGCGGGTCGATGCCAAGCGAGTAGCTCAGGTTATAGCCATGCTACAGACCAGCAGCCCTTCCTATTTGATAATGGCCTCACTTGATTGGGCCCGGGCTCTTATGGAAGCTGAAGGTAAGGCTCTAATTGAGAGGTTGATGCAAGAAATCCATTATGCAAAGACGCGGCTGCGGAGCCATATAGGGCTTTTAACTATAAACGATTATGACAAGGGTGAAGAGGTAGAGGCGCTGGACCCTACGCGGCTGGTACTGGATGTCCGCCCGCTTGGGATTACAGGCTATCGGGCTGAGAGGCTTTTGAGAGAGGCCGGTGTGCAAGTTGAAATGAGCGACATATACCGCCTAGTGCTTATATGCAGCGTGGCTGATGACAGAGCGAATTTTAACGCTTTGGTTGAAAGGCTGACAAACCTGGTAGAGAAGCTGCCAGGACATAGGCTTGGCCCACGCGCCGAGTATAATAAGATGTCAATTTCCCAGGCAATACCACGGCAAATGATGTCGCCGAGAGAAGCTTTTTATAGTATAATAGAAAATATACCTATAGGAGAGAGCGTAGGTAGGATATGTGCAGGGATTATAGGCGCTTATCCACCTGGTGTTCCTCGTTTTTGTCCCGGTGAGTTAATAGATAAAGAAGGCATAGATGAGCTTTTGAATATACAGCGATACGGAGGCACTCTTTTTGGGCTTGTGAAAGATAGTCTAGTTCCAGTGGTTAGTGAATAGCATGAGGAGAGAAGATGGATATGGCAGGTATTTTTATCACTTTTGAAGGACCGGATGGGGCAGGAAAAACGACGCAGGTTAAGCTTTTGGAGCGGCATTTGCGGCAAAAAGGCTATGACGTGCTGGTGACCCGTGAACCAGGCGGAACGCCTGTAGGAGAGGAGATACGGAAGATTCTGCTCAACCGCAGCTATAAAGATATGGATGCCGTGACCGAGATGTATCTGTATGCAGCATCCCGTGCCCAGCACGTAAGGCGAGTTATAAAACCAGCCCTTGACGAGGGAAAGATCGTGCTGTGCGACAGATTTGTCGATTCCAGCATAGCCTATCAGGGATTTGGAAGGGGGCTGGGTATGGATGTGGTAGAGGCGGTAAACAGATATGCGCTTGGGGGCATTGTCCCTGATTTGACGCTTTTTTTGAATATTCGGCCGGAGGATGCTTTAGCAAGAGGCCGCATAAGGTCAGAAGAGCTGGATCGACTGGAAAGCGAAGAGTTGGAATTTCACTGGCGTGTGTACCAGGGTTTCCTTGCTTTGCAGAAAAAGTATCCGGAGCGTATCAAAGAGGTAGATGCATCAAGGAGCGTTGACGAAGTTTTTCATCAGGTCTGGAGGTTAGTAGAGCATTTGCTATCATGTAAAAAATAGGATATAATATAAGTAAGCCAAATAAAAAGGGGGGTTGAGCAGTGAAGCTCATAATTGCCGTGGTGCAGGATGAGGATGCCCAGAAGCTAATCTCTACCTTGATGAATGAAGGGTTTGGGGTCACCAAGCTGGCTACCACAGGTGGTTTTTTGAGGGCTGGGAACACCACTTTGCTAATCGGTACCGAGAAAGAGAGGGTCCCGTTGGCGCTGTCGCTTATTGAAAAGGTATGCAAGAGTAGGAAGCAGATAGCCACTTCGCCTTCACCTGTGGCAGGTACGACAGGGGTGTATGTGCCCTATCCCATTGAAGTGACGGTGGGTGGAGCCACCGTTTTTGTCCTGGATGTGGAGGAGTTTAAGAAAATTTAACTTGGAAAATGACGTTTCAGGGAGATAAAGGTAGTTATGAGGATAAGAGATGCTGTGGTCAGAGACAAGGAGATGGGCTTGAACAGCTTGAGGAAAGAGGTTTATCCGGATGAAGTACACAGCAAGAGTTTCAGCGGTGTAATGTGCGATACTCAAGAAAGGCTGATGGAGCAAGAGCTGTCGCTGCTTATGGAAGAGATCAAGTTACAGGAGGAAAAGCTGATCAAGCATCTTACTCTTGCTGAGGTTATTCGCTACAGGAAGTTGGTGTCGAGGTTTTTGTCCACGGTTGTGAACAATATGTACCAATTCACAAAGCATGACTACTTCAATAGTCAGGGCAGGCATGAAGTATACGCTGTGGTAAACAGAGTCAATCAAAAATTAGAGGAGCTAGTGAAGCAAGTGCTTCACTCAGACAGGGATAAGCTTAAGATATTGTCTCTGGTAGATGATATTCGAGGACTGCTGATAGACTTATTCTATTGAAGGGGTTGGATGGACCATGAACTTTTCAGACGTAATAGGCCAATCCTTTGTAGTCAAGAGGTTAAAACAGATCATTGAGAGCCAGCGGATAGGCCATGCTTATCTGTTTGTTGGCCCGGAAGGAATAGGTAAAAAGACCATAGCCAATATATTTGCTCGCGGTATCATGTGCAAATCACAAGGACATAGGCCTTGTGATTTGTGCCGTTCATGCAGGCAATTCAATTCGGGGAATCATCCCGACGTATATCGGGTTCAAAAAGGAGATAAATCCAGCATAGGCGTGGAGCAAATAAGGAACGTGCTGGAGGACATACACCTTAAACCCTATGAGTCCAGCCGCAAGGTTTATATAATCGAGGATGCTCACGCTATGACTGTACAGGCTCAGAATGCTTTTTTGAAGACGCTGGAAGAGCCCCCTTTTTTTGCCACCATTATTTTGCTTGCAGAGAAGTCCAGTGAGCTACTGCCTACTATACTGTCGCGCTGTCAGGTATTCCGCATGCAAAGGCTTACCAGAGAAGAGGTATGTACTATCATAATTAGGCACTTTGATATGCCCAGGGAAAGGGCTATGCTGTTTGCTGGGCTTTCTGATGGGATTCCAGGTAAAGGATTGCAACTGGCAGGCTCACAGGAGTTCAATCAGATGCGAAGCGATGTTTTTAAATTTTTGGAGGAAATTTTTGATTATAACGACATAGATAAGATGGCCCAGTGGGAACTTTTTAACCAGTATAAGGACAGGATTGATGAAATATTGGATATGTTGGTTATATGGTTTAGAGATATACTGTCATATAAGGAGACCGGCGATTCTGCGCTGGTTATCAACATAGATAAACTGCCTGTGATAGAGAAGCAGGCCTCCTTATTTACAATTAGGCGTATAAGGAGTATCATTGAAAGTATAGAACGCACTCGAAGGATGCTTAAAGGAAATGCCAACTATCAGTTGACCATAGAGAATTTGCTGCTCAACATGTAAGGAGGTGGTTTTTATACAGACAGTAGTAGGGGTCAGATTCAAAAGAGCAGGCAAGATATATTACTTTGACCCCAATGACATAGAGCTTAAACCGGGAGACCACGTGATAGTGGAGACTGCCCGTGGGATAGAATATGGCGAGATAGTGGTACCACCAAAGCAAGTTCCAGAGGAGGACATAGTTCCCCCTCTTAAAAAAGTCATTAGAAAGGCTACCGAAGAGGATGAGCAGAAAGTAAAAGAAAACAAGGAGAAGGAAAGTAAAGCTTTTGAGATATGTCTGAGGGAGATTGCCAAGCACAACCTTCCCATGAAGCTGGTAGGCGTAGAGTACACCTTTGATAATAACAAGCTTATATTCTATTTTACCGCTGAGGGAAGGGTGGATTTCCGTGAGCTGGTGAGGGATTTGGCAGCCATATTTAGAACCAGGATTGAGCTCAGGCAGATTGGCGTGCGCGATGAAGCCAAGATGATAGGAGGACTGGGCCCCTGTGGCAGAAATATGTGCTGTTGTACTTTCTTGGGGGATTTTCAGCCTGTATCCATTAGAATGGCAAAGGAACAGAAACTATCGCTTAATCCGGCCAAAATATCGGGCGTGTGTGGACGACTCATGTGTTGCCTGAAATTTGAACAGGATTTTTATGAGGATGTATTAAGGCGCATGCCGAAGGTAAATAAGGAAGTATTAACGCCTGATGGCAAAGGCATTGTGGTGGATGTAAATGTACTATTTGAGAAAGTCAAGGTAAAGTTGGTTCAGGAGGATGGTACTGTAGAGGTCAAAGAATATTCTCCCGATGAGATGGAGTTGGTAGACAAGGACCAAGGCGAAGAGGCCCTAAAAGAGGCAGATGAGATGCAAGATGATTTGAATGAGATGGATGAAGAGATAAGATCATTGATAGATGAATACGATGAATGAAAAAAATATTGCAATTTTGGATATTGGTGATAGAATAGAAGAGGTGTTTTTTGTGGGGTTTCAATGTAAGGAGGTGAGGGTAGATGGCGTACAAGATTACTGAGGAATGCATTGCATGCGGTGCCTGTCAGTCCGAGTGTCCGGTGGATGCCATCTCCGAGGGTGATGACATCTACGTCATAGATCCGGATGCTTGCATTGAGTGTGGCGCATGCGCCGATGTTTGCCCTGTGGGCGCTCCTCAACAGGAGTAAGGAAGAATGCGCAATGAAAAAGAACCTGATCGTTTCAGATTGGGTTCTTTTTTATTGCAATAAATTTTACCTGCTGGCAGGAATTTGACAGTTTATGCCGAATATTTATCTATATAGTGGGTGTGTAGAGGCATAAAACTATAAACTTCTGGGAGTGATGTAGCTGTGTGTCGTAGAATCTTGGCGCTGTTGGTTGGACTAGCTGTAGGAATTTTCTTTGTAGGGACCATACCTGTGGCCCAGGGGGATACTGATTACAGCATTATTCGCGTGCGGTTGGCTTCCATGGGGAATCCTGTCAATGTAAAGGTTAAAGTGAATGGGAACTATAGCATACCCGAAAATAAGGATATCTATCTTGAGAGGAACAAGGAGTACGAGATAGGTATACAAGATGGTAAGCTGATCTTCAAAGATGGAAATGCCGTTTACACACTGGGTAATAGGTTTACTTTTAAACAGCACAAGGGCGGAGATTCTGATGTTCTGAGTGTGCTTAATCCCTCGTATGGGTGGACAAATTACAAAGGTGATATGGTGGTAAGCCTGGAGGGAGGGTATATCAGGCTCACAAATCACGTGTATCTGGAAACATACCTGTATGGCGTGTTGCCATACGAGATGAGCAATAAATGGCCTTTAGAAGCTCTCAAGGAAGCTCTCAAGGCTCAGGCTGTAGCTGCACGTACATATGCTGTTCGCTGTAAGAAATCTGCTTCGGCAGCCTATGATGTGGTTGATACCCAGGGTGACCAGGTATACAGGGGGTATAATCCCGGTTATGGCAACTGTATAAGGACAGTAGATGAGACCGCAAAAATGGTGCTGAAATATAACGGGGGTTTCGTGCCAACCTTTTATTCGTCCAGCAACGGAGGTTGGATAGAGGCTGGATATGAGGTTTTTTCAAGTGTGCCAAAAGGATTTAAGCCACTTTCTGCTAAAGAGGATCCATATGATCCTAAAAGTCAATGGAGTTTTGTCATTCATAAAACGCAAATTGATATAGGAGGTAATGACCCCGCCAACCCCGATAGCTGGTGGAGTTCTGTAATCGAAAAGGATGCCGGCAGCTATAAAAACTTTATAGAGAAATTGAAGGAAGAAATTAAGAAGAATACCGGCGCTCTGGATGTCAAAATTGTCAGCATTGATGAGATGCGGTTCGAGGGAGAGACGGCAGGCAAGAGAAAGAGAGAGGCTTATTTTAAACTTTTGTTTTATATGAAAGATGGAAACGGCTATGTTATGGATGATCAAGGCAAGATAAAGCTCAATATTGCAGAAATCAAAATGCCGGCTAAGGATATGCGCTCTGCTGTAGGTGCCAGTATAATGAAGAGCTTGTACATAACAGGCCTGGAGCTGAGCAATGCGGGAACTCCAGGACAAGAAAAGTACGTCATATCGGGACTGGGGTTTGGTCACGGTGTTGGTATGAGCCAGTACGGGGCTAAGGCCATGGCCGAACAGAATAAGAACTATCAAGAAATTTTAAAATTCTATTATCCCGAAGCGTCGATTGAGGCTCTCAACATTTCTCCACCCGCTCTCACGGATATGCCGTCAAGAGGTGATGATAGGCAGGATCCCCAGCCGCCCGGCGGTGGAAGTGGCCAGCCTCAACCCGTTTACGGCGTTGTAAAGGTGACCACTTCCCTCAATGTCAGGCAGGGGCCGGGTACACAATACAAGCGCATTGGAGGATTGGGGCCCAATGCCCGCGTACAAATATTGCGACAGGTAGGGGATTGGTACGAGATAAAAGCGGGCAATCTGCAGGGATATATCCACAGCGACTATATAGTGCTAGAAGGGGGGCAGCAGCCGCCAGGTTCCTCCTCCGGAGGCAATCAGGGACAGCAGCCGCCAGTTGATCCGCCTGTGCCACCAAGCAACGAGAGAAAATATGCTGTTGTAACTGCCAGTGCGTTGAATGTGCGCAGCGGTCCCAGCACGAGAAATCACAAGATAGGAATGGTGGTTAAAGGAAATAAGCTGACTGTGCTGGAGAAAGCCGGGGAATGGTATAAGATAGAGTACAATGGCCTTACAGGGTATGTACACGGTGATTATATAAAGCTGGAGAGCGCCAGCGCTCAACCCCCAAGTGGAGGCAGCATCCAACCTCCCAGCACTAATAACGGTAATGTGATGGCTCAAGGGACGGTAACAGCCAGCATGCTTAACGTTCGTTCAGGAGCAGGGACAGGCTTTAGGGCAATTGGAAAACTTGCCAGGAATGCAAAGGTGGATATTTTGGAGAAGGTGGGAGCCTGGTACAAGATTAAATACGGCGGTACGGTTGGATACGTGCACGGGGATTATATAAGGCTGGGCTCTAGCGATACAGGCTCTAGAGGGGAACAGCCGGCTTCTGTCGGAATTGTTGCCGCAAGCGGGTTAAATGTGAGGTCTGGGCCGGGGACAAACTACAGCAAAATTGGATTTTTGTATCGCAACAGCCAGGTAACCATTTTAGGCCAGACTGGCGCATGGTATAAAATAAAATTTGGCAGTACGACAGGATATGTGCATAGCGCTTATGTGAAGGTTTCAAATGCTGTACCTTCGCGCGGAGAGGATGATAGGAGCTTGCCAAGTACAGCCGTAGTGACGGCCACATGGCTCAATGTCAGAACGGGTCCGGGGACTAACTATACCAGGATTGGAGCTATAAAGATGAATTCGCGAGTGACCATTCTCCAAAAGGTGGGTTCCTGGTATAAGATTAGTTATGGGGCGTTGACCGGGTATGTTTCCGGAGACTATCTCAAATTTTAAGGAAGCAATTATAGTCTTAAAAGAAAAGCGTGGGAGTTAAACCCACGCTTTATTTTTTATTTGTGGTATTTATTATTAAACGGTTTGCTCACTTTGGGCTTTGTTTTAACTTGTGCCATTTATGAGCGTTAAAAATTCTATAAAATTGCATAAATGTTTTAATCAACAGGCCATCTAAAGGCCTTTATTGCTGAGTGCCGATGTTGTCATTGCCAGTATCCTCGCCATTTGCGCTGTCCCCATAGATGAAATCGTGGAGGAGGGCTTTGTTCTTTTCTATATCAGGTACCAGCACGGCCATGCCGTCGATACGCTGCGATGTAAATGTACCGTCGACTGGTATCCTGTATTGTATTATATCCTTGTTCTTAAATCCTAGGACTGAGATTCCTAAGCTCAAAATTTCTGTCTTTGGCAGATTGGTCTCCACATAGGGCAACACGGTGCTTACCAGGCCGGGCAGTTTTAGAGTGTTGAGGTTTTTTACCTTTTTGAACAATTCTACTAGTACCCGTCTTTGCCTCTCGGTCCTCTCAAAATCGGCATTTCCCACTTTTCGCACGCGAGCATATGCTACCGCTTGCCTGCCGTTCAATGTCTGTAGCCCGGGCTCTGTGAGCATAGGGACGGGCTTGGTGTTTTTGTTTAGACTGTTGAGCTCTGCTATGCAGGAGTTAATGTGGGGAATTTCTTGCTTTTTGACGTCTATCGTTACACCGCCTACCTGGTCAATGATCCTTTCTAAACCAAAAAAGTCTACCGTAACATAATAGCGTATATCAAGGTCGAAGTTGGTGTTTACCGTTTTGATGGCAAGGGTAGGGCCGCCAAAGATGTAAGCCGTATTTATCCTGTTTTTATTTCTGCCGGGGATGGGTACGTACATATCGCGCATCAGGGAGGTGAGTTTGATGAGCTGGTTTTTCTTGTCGATGGTTGCAATCATTATCGTATCGGAACGCGATATATTGTTTTCGGTCCTTGAGTCCAGCCCAAACAAGAGTATATTGGTTACCCCGGTTTCGCTTGCCTTGGGGGCGGTTTCGGAGATTCCCAAATCTTCAGGGGTCAATTTTTCTGGAGGATTTGATGAATCCGGAGAATCTGCTAGAGAATTATCTCCAATTTGATCCAGTAATATATAAATATAAGTTGCTGAGGCTATTAGAAATATGAGCAGTATTGATAATATAGTTATGAAGAACTTTTTCATCATATACGAGCGCAGGAGATTCCATCTTCTTCAAGATGGATAGGAATGCGCTCTTCCCCCCTTTCTAACATTAACGTCTTCGCCCTATCTATAAATCTTAACTTGCTATGTTTTGCACTATCGTGTATCTTCTCCCCTGAAAGACTTCTTACAGCAAAACACCCACTGCTCCTTAAACCCGCTATTATCCCAACCTTGCCTTTGATATTACATACACCATAAGCGGTAAGCCTCCTTGCGGAGTTAGGTGCTCATCGCCAATGTTAGACAGGCTTGTCATGCACAGGTTACTGTCCCTACCCCTCAGTTTAAACCTGCACGCGGAGCCCGGAGCTTGAGCAGCACCCCGGGGTGTCATGACCTGTCTAACGTAGCCCCATCAGCTTTATGCTGGTGGCTGAGGCTAGTCAACTAGGGCTTGTTACCAAACCCCCGCTTCTATAAGCGGTGGGTAGTTGACCCAAATACCCCCTGAGCTTATTGTATAGCAACTAACATTATTCTACAAATTATTTTATAAGTCAATATAGGATTGTGAAATTTTAAAATTTGTTAAAAAAGCTACACACATTGTAAATGAAATTGTAAATAAATGCGTTAACGTGTGAATACTTAAAAATATAAGAATATTATGTCGTATTATCTTAATATAAAGATAATATGATGTTTTAAATTGAAAGATGGGGGTATTAATAAAATAAAAACAAGGGGGAATGCCGGTGGGAGACTTGGCCTTTATTTTTATGGTCTTTGTGGAAGGAGTAGCCTCTTTTCTATCTCCCTGCGTTTTACCGCTTATTCCAGTATACCTGGCTTATTTGACAGGGCAGAGCGTTGATAATCTGCTACAGGGGTCCTCCAGGGCTTGCCGTACTGTGGTGTTAAACGCTCTTTTATTTGTAATAGGTTTTTCTTTTGTATTTATCAGCATGGGTACTGTGGCAAGCTCCTTTGGAAAGTTTTTAGTGGAGCACCGGGATGTTATGCGAAAGATAAGCGGAGCGTTAATCGTGTTTTTTGGGCTGTTCCATACAGGGCTCATCCCTATTCCCTTTTTAAATTACGAGAAAAGATTTAAGGTCAACATTAATAGCCCGGGGCTTATTACTTCTATAATCATGGGTATGGGCTTTGGTTTTGGATGGACGCCCTGCGTGGGCCCAATGCTTGCTTCGGTGCTCGTTATGGCCAGCCAGGCCCGTACCGTTGCTGAGGGGATGGGACTATTGGCCGTATACAGTCTAGGGCTGGGTTTGCCCTTTATGGCATTGGCGGTGGGTATAAGAGTGCTGTGGGATCCCATCAAAAAGCTGTACAGGTATATGGATGCAATACGGTGGGTAAGTGGAGGGCTCCTCATTATTATAGGGTTATTGATATTTTTCAATAGATTGGCCTTTTTAGGCGCATAACAGAAAATCGTTTATGAAAGGATGATGTAAAAGCTATGGGCAAGATTATGAAAATCTTTACCCTTTTGCTGGTGCTCGGGCTGTTTGTAAGTGGATGTGCTGCATCCAAGGATGTGCCACAGGAGACGCCTCGGGACCAAACGGCTGAATCCAAAGATGAGAACGCTGCCAATCCTCCACGGGATGAGGGCAATGGCGAAAATGCAGCTTCGCCACAGGATATCTTAAAGAACAAATACTATTTCTTTGAGGTCAACAAGCCCATGGAAGACTTTGAGGCTGAAGATTTAAACGGAAACAAAGTCAAGCTGTCGGATTATAAGGGTAAAATCATATTTCTCAATTTTTGGGCTACCTGGTGTCCGCCCTGCCGGATCGAGATGCCTCATATGGAGGAATTTTATGCAAAATACAAAGACGAAGATGTCGTCGTTTTGGCAGTCAGCTCCACTTCTGTGGAGCTTAGGGGTGGGACCGACGATAAAGCTGCGGAGAAGAAGGTCAGGGATTTTATTCAGGAGTATGGCTATACTTTTCCTGTACTCCTGGACAGGGATGACGAGGCTTGGAAAATCTATTACCAAAGCGGAGTGCCTGCTAATTATATTATTGACAAGGAAGGGATAGTTCGCTATCTTAAGGTGGGAGCCTTTTCAGGCCAACAAGAGATGGAGCTTGCAGTTGAGGCAATTAGGGCAATGGGAGAGTAATTTGCACAACTTTGTATGAAAATTTAAGGGGCGATGTTTTTTGCCGGCAACAGGTACTCTCTATATCTGTGCAACGCCAATAGGGAATTTGGAGGATATAACCTTAAGAGCGCTCCGTATTCTTAGGGAAGTGGATTATATCGCCGCTGAGGATACCAGGCACACCCTGAAGCTTTTGAACCACTATGGGATTTCAAAGCCGCTTATAAGCTACCATGAACACAATCAGAGGGAGCGAGGTCAGAGAATAATCGAACTTCTTATGCAGGGATATAACGTAGCTCTGGTATCCGATTCGGGTATGCCGGGAATATCGGACCCGGGAATACCGCTGATTGGTCTGGCGAGGCAGAACGGTATACCCGTTACGGTATTGCCTGGCCCCACGGCGTCTATTGCAGCATTGGTGCTGTCCGGGATGGATACCAGCCGTTTTGTGTTTGAAGGGTTTCTACCGCGAGAGAAAAAGGACAGGGAAGCAAGGCTGGAAGAGTTAAAGCGCGAGCAGCGCACCGTCATTCTGTACGAAGCGCCGCACAGGCTGGTTACTACGCTAAAGGATATGCTTGACAAGCTGGGCAACAGAAATGTTGCGGTGGTACGGGAACTGACAAAGGTGCACGAAGAGGTCATTATTTTAAACCTTGAGCAAATGCTGGAGCATTTTAAGGAACATCCTCCTAAAGGGGAAATAGTGCTCATTTTGGAGGGATGTGCGCATCAAGATATACAGGACAACAACACGTGGAATATTTCCATAGAGGAGCACATAAGGCAATATATGGCCCAAGGTTTTGACAAAAAGGAGGCTCTAAAGCGGGTGGCTAAAGTTCGCGGTTTGCCAAAAAGCGAGGTTTATAAGCATTCTATAGATATTTGAATAATTTTCTTTGATTTATGGCGGAGTTTATGTGAGATTTTGTTTGCAACCAGAGAAAAAAAATGGTGCCTGGGGGTGAGGCATTACTCGGACAGCTTGCGCAGCTCAGCCAGGCACTCTTTGCATATGTTCTTGCCTTTGTAAGTCTGTATATCCTTCGCATTGTCGCAGAATATACATGCGGGCTCATACTTCTTTAATATGATGTGTTCATCGTCTACGTAAATCTCCAAGGCATCTTTCTTGTCGATACCCAGAGTCCTACGCAGCTCAATGGGAATTACAACTCTTCCCAATTCATCTACTTTTCTTACAATGCCCGTGGATTTCACGTTGTCCCCTCCTCCCTTAACAAAATTCGACACCAATCACGTAATTTATATTACCAATAATACCAATAAAAGTCAATAGGCTGTTTGTAAAAAAATATGAAAAATATAATTAATTTATGCATATGTTCTATTGTTGAAAGCAATATCATAAGCATAAAGAAAAAGGTTGCTGAAAAGGTGAGGCCTATGGTCAATATCGTATGGATACTGTTGATATTAATTGGGCTGGTAGTTGCTGCATTTAATGGAAAGATAGAGGCGGTCACACAGGCGGCTCTGGACAATGCTAAATATGCGGTGGAATTATGTTTTGGATTGATAGGTATCTACGCGTTGTGGTTGGGACTTATGAGGGTAGCCGAAGAGGCAGGGCTGGTCAAGAGGGTCTCCCAAAAAATGCAGGGTGTAATGCGGTTTTTATTTACCGATATACCGGCCAGGCATCCTGCTATAGGGGCTATAACCATGAACATAATCGCCAATATGCTGGGGCTGGGCAATGCGGCTACTCCTTTGGGGATAAAGGCTATGAAAGAGCTGCAGGAATTAAATCCCCATAAGGACAGGGCAACCGATGCCATGTGCATGTTTTTGGTTATAAACACCTCGTCTGTACAGCTAATTCCTGCTACGGTGGTGGCCCTGCGCAGTACGGCCGGCTCTAGCAATCCAACGGAGATTATTGGCACCGCGTTTATAGCCACCGTCTGTTCAACAGCCGCGGGAATTATAGCCGCCAAGATATTACAGAGGTATTACTAAAGCGAGGGTGTAAATATAATATGGCAGACATCATAGATATAATATCTTCTTTTGCAATCCCCGCCTTTATCTTTGTTGTATTAGTATATGGGCATTTGAACGGCGTAAACGTATATGATTCGTTTGTTGAAGGGGCAAAAGAGGGATTTGTCACCGCGGTTAAGGTGTTACCTTATATGGTCGCTATGTTTGTCGCAATCAGCATATTCAGAGCCTCTGGGGCCATGGATATCCTTGTAAGCCTTATGAGCCCTGTTACTGAGTTTTTGGGCGTTCCAGCGCAGATACTCCCCCTCGTAATCATGCGTCCTATGTCGGGCATTGCTTCAACGGGGATATTGGCTGAGCTGTTTAAGGTTTATGGGCCCGATTCGTTTATCGGTCGCGTGGCCTCTACAGTTATGGGCTCTACTGAGACCATATTTTATACCCTGTCAATTTACTTTGGGGCTGTTGGCATAAAAAGGATTCGATATACCCTATGGGCTGCTTTGCTGGGCGACATGGTGGGACTTATCGCATCTGTTGTGGTCTGTAGCATAGTATTCGGCAGATGATGTCGATTTAAGCTTTATGAAATTGCCTGAATTAAAGTTGACAAATGGGGTGTTTTGGCCTTAAAATCAATTCATGAGGTTGCATTATAATCTAGTTTTGATCGGAGGGCATCAAGGTTATCATGAAGATAGACGTTTACGCATTGCCGAGCAATGTACAAGAAAAAGAGCTTAAAGAGCGCGTGGCTGTCGTCATTGACGTACTTCGCGCCAGCAGCACAATCATTACTGCTTTACATAACGGCTGCAGGGAAGTCATTCCGCTGATTGATATTGAAGAAGCTATAAACCTGTCCAAGAATTATGAAAGAGGCGCTTTTCTATTAGGCGGTGAAAGAAACGCCCAGAAGATAGAGGGGTTCGACCTTTCAAATTCTCCATATGAGTATACCCGCGATGTGGTGAAGGGACGTACTGTACTTATAACTACCACCAACGGTACAAGAGCCATAAGGAAAGCCGGTGAGGCAAAGGAAGTCATCATTGGGGGATTTTTAAACGTCGGAGCCGTAACTCGATATATTGGACAAAGGGATGAGGACGTGGCCTTCATATGCGCAGGTACTGAAGGAAAGTTTTCGCTGGATGATATCTTGGCCGTAGGTGCAATGCTTGATGCGCTTCAAAATATGGGAAAACCCCTGGAGATGGACGATTTGGGCTTGGTGTGCCTGCAAATGTATTCTAGCCATAAGCAAGATCTCAGAAAAGTGCTGGAGCGTACATACCATTACAGAAATTTAGTGAGGGCGGGTTTTGAGTCCGATGTGGACTACTGTATTCAGCTAAACCTGTTGCCCACCATCCCAGTGTACCGTGAAGGGGTCATAAGGGTTTTAGAAACGGCGTGAGGGCGTTTCAGAGGTCTTTAAGGGATTTTGGTGTTGAAGAGGGCCTGGAATATTAAAAGGGCTATGCTGATTTGAGCATAGCCCTTTTAATATTGCACTTCACTGTTTGTCTTGAATTTTTCAATATTTATTTAAGATCTCAAGCAGTATGTTCTTTGCTTTGAGTATGTCTTCCTTCTGCTTAGGGCCTGATATTTCTCTCTCTATGATCAATGGCCCTTTGTAGTTATACTTTATAAGGCTGTCTATCAATAGCGGGAAGTTGACCAGCCCTTCCCCTACCGGCGTTTCCTTGCCCAGGTGCTTGCCGTCGGTCGGATACCTGCCGTCTTTTACGTGTACACCCCTTATGAGGTCTTTGAATATGTCCACGGCGTCTACCGGGTTGGCCTTGCCGTAAAGCAGCAGATTGGCAGGGTCAAGGTTTATTCCCAGGTTGTCCAGGCCCACATCCTCTATCGTCCGAACCAGGGTAATGGGGGTCTCTTGCCCTGTTTCAAAGTTGAAGTAGATGTCGAGGCTCTTGCAGTAGGAGGCCACTTCCCTCACTGCAATCACGGTTTCGCGGTACTCCGTTGTGGATGGGTTTTCGGGGATGAATCCTACGTGGGTGACAATATCGTTTACCCCCAGCATTTTTGCAAAATCCGCTCCACGCTTCAAGGCTTCCATCCTAACATACCTGTATTCCTTTGGTACCAGTCCCAGCGTGGAAGGGCCGTCAATGAAGTTCCATGCCTTGGGGCCCGGCCATCCCACCCATACGCTGGCTATCTTTACCTTATGTCCCACAATCTCCTTTAATCTGTTTGCATTTTCTTCCGTCAGTATATCGGTATTCCATGCATTTACCTGACATGTATCAAGGCCCAGCTCCTCTAGCTCTTGTATCCCATTTTGAAGCAATTTTTCTAGGGATATAATGACCCCTATATCCAGGTTGTACATTATTTCCACTCCCTTATTTAGGATAGGCCAACTCATAAAGCCTTAACAAAGTTATAAACCACGATGTGAACCACTCCATCTTATAAAAGATGGAGCTTCCTGCTTCAACGACACCTTTCGGTATCTCCACAGGCGTGAATTCGGGGCGTTCCGACCAAATTTACAATTCATCTCCATCTTATAGAGAATGGAGACTTCTTGTAACTACTATAGGTTAAATCTTACAGTGACTGATTTGCTAATTTACAGCTCGACAAATTTGCCGCCGTTGTCGGCAGATTCTATTTCGGCTCGGGCGATGCGTATGGTTTCCATGGTGCTGTATGGCGAGGCCACATCGATGGGGGTATCGTTTATCAGCGCGTTTATAAAGTACTTTATCTCGCGATAGTATCCGTTTTCCTTCGGCAGGTCGGGCGTGAAGGATTTGCCGTCGTTGGGATTGACCTTGAGAATACCTTTTTCGTATACCACGTTGCCCTTTTCAAAGTTTACCCTGTACAGCATGCTAAAGCCATACTCGCCGTTTAATACCCAGTCGTCTTCAGCCGTTATCACCTTGCCGTCCTCATAGATGTATCGAGTAGACACGATGTCATACCCGCTGCCTGGGATGACGTTCTTGGCTATTGTGGAAACTGCCTTGGGCGTACCAAACAGCCAGTTTATCATGTCTACGTCATGGATGTGCTGGTCCAGAATTGCTCCCCCGCTCTTATCCTTCTGTAGCAGCCAGTTCTGATATGACCACTTCGGAGTCCCGCCACCGCGGAAGAAATAGCCACCCAACACCTTTCCAAACCTGTTGGTCTCCACGCACTCTTTTAGGTATTCATACTCTGGCCAGAAACGCAGGCATTGAGCGATCATAAGCTTCCTGTTGTTCTTCTCGGCGGCCTCTATCATGGCCTTGCATTCATCCACGGTGAGAGCCATGGGCTTCTCGCACAGCACATGCATGCCCCTGTTAAGGGCCTTTATGGCTGCTTCGGTGTGCAGGTAGGTGGGCAGCGTGATATCCACATAATCCAGATCTTCATTTTCCAGCATTTCGTCTATGTCTGTATACAGGTTGTATTTTGAAAAATCATACTTCTTATTGCCTACATCGATGTTGCCAGGCAAGAATTTGTTTTCGAATTTGTCCTTGTCTATATCGCATATGGCCACCAGCTTGACCGGGAAGCCTTCAGCTTCAAGCCTTATATAGTTATCCAAATGGCCTCTACCCATAAAGCCTATGCCTATAAGTCCTACCTTCACCATATGTATCTCCCCCTTTTTGTTTTTATCTTCCTAAAATCCTGTCCATAGATTTGGATGTATTGTATATTATCTGATTGGTATAGTGGGTATAATTCGGTATCATCTCGGCGGTGACGTAATCGTCGTAGCCTACTTCTTTGAAGGCCTGCATTACCTCAGGGAAGTTTACGTCTCCGGCCAGCAGGTCCACAAATCCTTCCAGGGTGCCAACCTTTCTTCTGAAATCCTTGAAGTGCACTTTCTTGATGCGTTTGCCCAGGATCCTTATCCAGTGTTCGGGGTATCCCGTGTATATGACGTTGCCCACATCCAGATAAACCCCTACGTATGGGCTGTTGATCTTGTCAATGAAGTCCCTCATCTCCAAAGGGGACAGCAGGAATTTGTTCCACACGTTTTCTAGGCATATGCTGACTTTGGTGGCCTCTGCCTCTTCTTTAAGCTGCATAAAGGCTTCCAGCGCGCGCTCATAGGCTACGTCAGCCGTACCAGGATAAAGAGCCTGTTTAAGGATAGGATGCAGACGGGCATTATACAGTATTTCAGGTGGATGAAGATTGAAAGGGCCAAAGAGCTTATAAGGGAGGAAAACTACAACTTTTCTGAGATAGCCGAAAGGCTGGGTTTCAGTTCGGTCCATTATTTTTCCCATGTCTTTAAGAAAATCACTGATATGACCCCATCAGAATATGCCGTGTCGGTCAAATCCAAGGCAGAGCTGCCAAAGGAGTAAGGGTTATCCTGCAAAGTACAACCATCGGTTGCTCAAATGCTAAAGCCTTCAAATGTCATGAATTCTAACAGGAGTCGATAAAAGATGCGAAATTTCTGACTTGCTGGAATAATACTTGACATAATGGATAATATCATAGTATAGTATTTGTAAGCTTGTAAACGCGATGAAGGGAAGAGTAGGCAGGCAGACCCGCCTTCAGAGAGCCGGGGCAGGTGAAAGCCGGTGGCGGAGTTTCCTGTTGAACATGGCCCTGGAGCGGAGCGGTCGAAGTGGCGAGTAGGCCGTTACGGGAGGTCCCGTTATAGACGCAGGTGATGATGGTCACCGGCAGAGTTTTTCGCCGCGAGGCGAAAAAGAATTAGGGTGGTACCGCGAAGGATACCCCTCGCCCCTATGTTGGAGCGAGGGGTTTTTTGCATTGAAGCCCTTCAAGACGGCAAACCTATCTCCCTGTGAATATGGGGAAGTAGTGCGTTTTTGAATGCTGTATAAGCTTTGCGGGCTTTGATAGTGGCTGACCGGTTATGACGTTGTGTTTTTGACCGAGATCGATGAACATGGTAGGAAGTCAGACAAAAACGCGGCGATCAACAATAATAAAAAGAGGAGGGTTAAATATGGCCGATAAAAAGACTTTCTACATTACCACTCCCATATATTATCCCAGCGATAAGCTTCACATTGGGCATGCCTATACTACTGTGGCGGCTGATGCCATGGCGCGATTCAAGAGGCTTACCGGTTACGACGTCATGTTTTTGACCGGGACCGATGAGCACGGCCAAAAGATAGAGCGATTGGCCAGGGAAAAGGGGGTGACCCCTAAGGAATACGTGGATAACATCGTGGCCGGCATCAAAGAGCTGTGGAAGCTGATGGACATATCTTATGACGATTTTATTCGCACCACTGAAGAGCGGCATGAGAAAGTGGTGCAAAAGATATTCAAGAAGCTGTATGACCAGGGCGACATATACAAGGGCGAATATCAGGGGTGGTACTGTACCCCCTGCGAGTCGTTCTGGACCGAGCGACAGCTGGTGGACGGGAAATGCCCCGATTGCGGCAGAAAGGTGGAGCTGGTGAAGGAAGAGGCCTATTTCTTTAAACTGTCCAAGTACCAGCAGCTGCTGATAGAGTATATTGAGGCCCATGATGAGTTTATCCAGCCGCCTTCGCGCAAGAACGAGATGCTCAACAATTTCCTGCGGCCCGGGCTGGAGGACCTGTGCGTCTCCCGCACTTCGTTCAAGTGGGGTATCCCAGTGCCCTTCGATGACAAACACGTGATATATGTGTGGATCGATGCGCTTTCCAACTATCTTACGGCCCTGGGATACATGACAGACAACGACGAGAAATACAGGAAATACTGGCCGGCTGACGTACACCTGGTGGGCAAGGAGATCGTAAGGTTCCACACCATCATATGGCCCATAATGCTGATGGCCCTGGGTGAGCCCCTGCCCAAGCAGGTGTTTGGCCATGGTTGGCTGGTGCTGGAAGGGGGCAAGATGTCGAAGTCCAAGGGCAATGTGGTGGACCCGGTGATACTGGTTGAGCGCTATGGCGTGGATGCGATACGCTACTTCCTGTTGAGAGAGGTACCCTTTGGTGCCGATGGGGTCTTTTCCAATGAGGCTTTGATCAACAGGATAAATTCGGATCTAGTGAACGATTTAGGTAACCTGGTCAGCCGCACGATAGCCATGGTGGACAGGTATTTTGACGGCTTGATCCCACAGCCGGGAGAGCTTGAAGACGCCGATATCGACTTGAGACAGCTGGCCCTTTCTACCCCCTCTGCAGTTGAAGGACTGATGAATCGGTTTGAATACAGCAACGCTCTGGCCGAGATATGGAAGCTGATCGGCAGGGCCAACAAGTATATTGATGAGACTACTCCGTGGATTTTGGCTAAAGACCCAAGCAAGCGCGATCGACTGGGTACGGTGCTTTATAACTTATCCGAGTGCCTGCGCATGATATCGGTGTTGATCAGCCCCTTCATGACCAGAACGCCCGAGAAAATTCGCCAGCAGCTGGGCATAAAGGATGAAAGCCTTACCACCTGGGATAGCCTGGCCGAGTTTGGGAAGCTGCCGCCGGGAACCAGGGTACAGCGCGGCGAGGTCATATTCCCCAGATTGGATGTGGAGAAGGAGCTTAAAGAGCTGGAAGAGATACAGCAAAGGATGAAGCAAGCAAGCCAGAGCGACAGCGCAACCCGTCCTGCTGCCCAAGAGACGGTGCAGACTGCAGGCGACGCTGCACATCAAGGGCGACAGGAGGGTTCGCAACAGAAAGAGCAGGCAGATAGCCAGATCACCATTGAAGACTTTGCAAAGCTGGACCTTAGGGTGGCAAGGATTGTAAGCGCTGAAGCTGTGGAGAAGAGCAACAAGCTGCTCAAGCTGACGCTGGAGGTAGGAGACGAGACGCGCCAGGTTGTCTCGGGGATCGCCAAGTACTACGCGCCAGAGCAGCTGGTGGGCAAGACGGTTATACTGGTGGCCAACTTAAAGCCCGCCAAGCTCATGGGGATAGTATCGGAAGGCATGATACTGGCTGCCACCGATGATAAAGGGAACTTGGCCTTGTTGACGGTGGATCAGGACATTGCCAGCGGCTCCAAAATAAGTTGACAGGTGTATGCAAAGCACGTGAAGTAGTAAAAAGGGAATTGAGGGGATGTAGATGCTGTTTGATACCCATGCACATCTGGAGGATGAAAGATTTGATGAGGACAGGGAACGGCTGATTGAAGGATTGCCTGAAAAGGGTGTGGCCTACGTTATAAATGTAGGCTCCACCCTTGAAACCTCTCGCACGTCGGTGGAGCTGGCAGCGCAGTATCCTTTCATATACGCTGCTGTGGGGGTTCATCCCCATGAGGTGTCGCAGATGGGCAGCGAGGATTTGGATGCCCTTGAAACCATCGCCAGAGGCGATAAGGTTGTGGCAGTTGGCGAGATCGGCTTGGACTATTATTACGATTTCTCACCCAGGGAGCTACAGAGGGAGTGGTTTGCCCGGCAGATAGACCTGGCATATAGCCTGGGACTGCCTATAATCATACACGATAGGGAGGCCCATGCAGATGTGCTTGACGTACTCAAAGCCAAAAAGGACAGGATATTGGGCGGGGTGATGCACTGCTATTCGGGAAGCTGGGAGATGGCAAAGGATTTCATGGACCTTGGGCTTTATATTTCTTTGGGCGGCCCTGTCACTTTTAAAAATGCCAAACGGCCGGTGGAGGTAGCCCAAAAAATTCCTCTGGACAGGCTGGTCATTGAAACCGACAGCCCGTATCTGGCGCCTACACCTCACCGCGGCAAGCGCAACAATCCAGCATATGTAAGGCTGGTGGCCGAAAAGATTGCGGAGGTTCGTGGGATGTCCTTTGAGGAAATCGCTGAGGCTACCTTGAACAATGCAAAAAAGCTATTTAAAATAGAATAATTGTGTTTAAAAATTAGATATGATAAATGGGCTCAATGAAAAAAGGAGATGGAGAAATGAATACCTATGTTTACAGGCTAGGGAATGCTTTATACATCAATTTGACCAATCGGTGTACCAACTGCTGCGATTTCTGCATACGCAATACGCATGATGGCGTGGGAGAGTATAACCTATGGTTGGACAATGAACCTACTGCCCAAGAGGTGCTGCAACAGATAGGGGATCCCACTCAGTACAGCGAAGTAGTGTTCTGCGGGTTTGGGGAGCCCATGATAAGGCTTGAGGAGCTCATAGAGATTGCTCAGGAAGTGAAGAAAAAAGGAGGCAAGGTGAGAATCAACACAAACGGCCAGGCCAACCTTTACCACGGCAGGAATGTGGTGCCATTGCTCAAAGGGTTGGTGGATGTAATCTCCATAAGCCTCAATGCGCCCACCGCTGAACAGTATGACGCCATATGCCATTCGTGCTATGGAAAGGAAGCCTTTGAAGGCGTTCTGCAGTTTGCCAGGGAATGCGTCAAGGTCATTCCAACAGTGGTGCTTTCGGTGGTGGACGTATTATCCCCTGATGATATTGAAAGGTGTCGCGCCATTGCCGAGGATATAGGAGCTCAGCTTAAGGTACGTCAGATGATAGAATGAGGAGGATGCTCACCGGTAATATTCGGCGAACATCCTCCTGGCTATGTCCAGCTTTATGTCCCCTTCACCTGCTGGCACTTCTAGTGCCACGCATACCAGAAGGGGTCTTTCAGTATTTAAGGTGAACCCGATAAACCACGCTATCTCTTCGGTTTTATCTCCAACCTGTGCCGTCCCGGTTTTGCCAGCAATGGTAAGTCCGGGGATTTTTACTTTATGTGCCGTCCCAGTTGGGTCTTCCACTGTGTCTACCAGCATGGGCAGCAAGGTCTCCACCTGCTGTTGGGGTATGACATCCTCCAGCCATGGTTTGGGCTGTAAGGATTCCACGGTTTGGCCCGAGGCGGTGCGGATTTCCTTTATAAGCTGTGGAAGCATCATATCGCCGCCGTTGTAGAAAGCGGTATACATCGCAGCCATCTGCAAGGGAGTTACCAGCATTTCGCCCTGTCCATAGCTGGTGTTGGCAAGCAGGGCATCGCTCCACTGGGTGGCGTCGTTTTTCACCTGGGAACTTTTGACCGGCAAGATGAAGGACAGGGATTTGCCTAGCCCGTATCGGTCGGCAAACGCTTCGAAGTCTTTATGGCCTATCTTTAGTCCGGTCCATGCGAAGAATATGTTGTCGGACCACACGATGGCATTGCGCAGGTTTACCTCCCCTGGTGGATGGGGTACCCGCCTGATAGGCGGAGCCGTCCAGTTGGGCGAAGGGACCCACTCCTCTTTTTGGGCTTCGGGCACTACGGTCTGCGGTGTGATGACCCCCAGCTCCAGGGCCATGGCTGCCGTGAAGGGTTTAAATACCGATCCCGGAGGATACAGGCTTTGTATGCACCTGTTTATAAGCGGATGGTTAGGGTCCTGGGATATGGCTTTCCATGAGGAAGGAGATACCCCCACGGGGAATATGTTGGGGTCGAATGACGGCTGGCTCACCAGGGCCAGTACCTCACCGGTGGCGGGGTTGAGGGCTACAACGCTGCCCTTGTGACCTTTTAATGCCTCGTATGCGGTTTTTTGAAGGTCAGGGTCGATGGTCAGCATAACATCGTTGCCGTCCTGGGGTTCCACTTTGGCTATAATATTTTTTTGTTTCCCTTCTTCGTCCTCTATGTAGAGCGTATAGCCTCTGCGGCCCCTTAGCTTTTCTTCCAGCGCTGCTTCTATCCCCTGCCGTCCAATCAGGTCTTCTGCCTCATACCCCTCGGGTGACTTTTCCTTCAGCTCATCCTGATTGATCTGTTGTACATATCCCGTTACATGGGCAAATGCTTGCTCCATGGGATACTGGCGCGTGGTATGGCTTTTGCTGGACAGCATGACCCCTTTTACATTGAGGAGCTTATTTTTATAGTCTTCAGAGATATTAAATGGTAGGTTTTTGATGGGTACGAATAGGTCAGGGTTGTCCTTTACCCATTTTTGGTTGAGTATGTCGCGTATGGCGCTTTCGTCCATTTCTATAAGAGGCGCCAGGGCTTTTACAAAGCCATCGATGTCGGGAATGGCCGATGGCTTGGCCCCTACTGTATAAGCCGGTCCGTCAGTGGCCAGCGGATTCCCTTCCCTGTCGGTGATCACTCCTCGTTTGGCGCTGTGCTGGGTGATTCTCACTTTGTCCCCTTCATGCATGATGGGAAATATGAGGGAAGGGGACCAGGCTATCTTCCACTGCTTATCCTCCAGAACCAGCGGAAGAGTATATTCGTATTCGAAGGTTCCCACTGTATTTGTACGGAATTCGGCCTTAAAGGGAAGATAGGCCTTGTCGTCTTCGATTATAATTTCCTCTGTGGTGATTTCCAGCTTATCTAATTTGATAGCCGAAAATATGTTGGTGTATCTGTTTACAAAGTCCTGTTGATTGATAGAGGATTGCGACTCCAAAGATAGGAGTTCGTACATGTCCTGGTACCTGCCCTGCTTCCACGCATCCAGATAGGCATTGGCAGGCTCTTTAGGATTGGGCCTGGAACAAGCCGGTACTGCCCAGCAAATGATCAAACTCAGCGCTACTAATACTACAAATCTTTTCATGAGGACCATTCACCTCTTTGTCAATAATCCGTGCTTTTGTATATTTTATCATACATTGTTCAAAGGTTCATCTAGTGAATTTTCGTTGTCCACCGCAATCAAGAGGTATAGAATCCATATCCAATGGAATAATATAGAAATAGAATAAAAAAATATGGTTAAAAGTCTGGGGATGGCTTTGTTTTTGGGGACTTTATGGTTAGAGCTCTACGCATGCCATAAATGTTACAAAATGTTGACAAAATATTAAAAAAATATTACAATGTAGTAACGGCTTTTTTAGCTGCTTTTACTGCATGTGGCCCCCGCAAAGCCTTGATGAATGAAGGAGGGTGATTCATGGAACCTCAAATAGGCAGGGCAGGTAAGGCACTAAATAGCAAGTTTTTACTGGCAGTCCTGATTGCCCTGCTGGTATTAAGCGGAGTTTCGGCCGCAGCTGTCTATTATATAGACAGCATAAGCTATGCGGTCACGTTGAGAGATGATGGTCGGGAGGTCGAAATAGTTACTCTGGAGAAAACGGTTGATGATTTTCTAAAGAGATACGAAATTGAGCTGGGACCAGGGGACAGCATAAATCTCGATAGAGGATACAGGCTTTACGATGGTGTCATAATTGAGATAACGCGTACCTTGCCTTTTTATGTTGTGGCTGATCAAAAGGAAAAAACGGTATACCTTCCCAAAGGAGCTACGGTAGCCGATGTACTCAACAAGGCTGGTATTGCCTTAAGAGAAAAGGATGTGGTAAACTACAGGTTGGATGCCGGTGCCATTCCGCGGGAAAAGATCATAGTAACCAGGTACGATGAAGAGGTTATAACAGAGAAGGAGCCCATTGCTTACAGCGTGATCGTTAAAAAAGATGACAATATGGACGAGGGAGTACAGAAGGTCGTCCAGGAGGGAAGGGAAGGGGAACTTCAAAGGAAGATACTGGTCACCTATCGGGATGGCCAGGAGATATCGAGAAGAGTGATAGAGGAAAAGGTGGCGGTACAGCCGGTAGATCGCATTGTGCATGTTGGAACGGTAAAGAAGAAGATAACCTCGCGTGGAGATGTTTTGCGCTATTCGACTGTGAAGACCTTTGAAGCCACGGCTTATACCCATACCGGCAGGCCTACCAAAACTGGTGTTATGCCAAAGGTGGGCTACATCGCAGTAGACCCCAGGATAATTCCATTGTACAAAACGGTGTATATAGAGTTCCCCAGAGGATGGGAGCACTTAAACGGTTACTATAAAGCCATGGATATCGGAGGAGCTATCAAGGGATACAGGATCGATATATTTATGGACAGTGAAAGCCAGTGCTTGAGATTTGGTAGAAGGAGTGTTAAAGTATATTTTCCTAAATGATGATGTGTAAGGATATACAACCGCTTACTTCGCCGAGAGTGGTAAAGGAGCTCATGGCCCGATACGGGGTCAGTTTTAAGAAGGGTTTGGGGCAAAACTTTCTGATTGATAGAAACATACTTGTGAAGATAATAAAGGCAGCTGAACTTGATAGAGAAGACGTCGTGCTGGAAATCGGAGCAGGGATAGGGACTTTGACCAGGGAGCTGGCCAACGCTGCTAAGCAGGTGGTGGCAATTGAGATAGATAGTAGGCTGTTTCCCATTCTCGATGAGACCCTGTCGGGCTGCTCTAATGTGAAGCTTATTCAGGGGGATGTTCTCAAGCTGGACATAAAGCAGCTGGTACGGCAATACTTTGGGGGCCAGCCGTTTAAAGTGGTGGGCAATCTGCCCTATTACATTACCACGCCGGTTTTGATGATGTTTCTGGAAAGTGGCCTACCTTATGAGTCCATGGTGGTCATGGTACAAAAGGAAGTGGCGCAGAGGATGACGGCTGTGGCTGGCACAAAGGACTACGGGATGCTGTCCATTGCCGTTCAGTATTACACCTGTCCTGAAATAGTAGCTGTGGCGTCGGCCAATGTATTTATCCCTCCTCCCAAGGTGGATTCGGCCATTGTGCTGCTTAAAAGGAGGCCGAATCCGCCCGTACATGTGCAAGATTCCGAGCTATTTTTCAAGGTGGTAAGGGCAGCTTTCGGTCAGAGACGAAAAACGATACTTAATGCCTTGACGGCTTTGGAGCTGGAAGGCGTGGATAAAGGGAGATTGTATGATGTATTGAGCAAATGCAATATCGCCCCCAAAATGCGGGGCGAGGACCTCACTATACAGCAATACGCTGACATAGCCAATGAGCTGTGCTTGGAGGAGCAAAAAGGCTGATAGATGAGCGTGTGTTAGACAATGAAAAACCCCAATTCTATTGAATTGGGGTTTCTTTTTTTGTCTTGCTTCATATATTTATAGTAAAAAAGGTAAAGGAGGGAGAAGAGTTGGCCAAAGGGTATTATCATCGTTCGTTTGTTATTTTACAGCCCCGGGATACGAGATTCAATATTAAAACTGCAAAGCCGGCTGCTGGCTACTGTAAAATTGAGGTGCGAAACGATAAATGCAAGATGTATTTTCATGTACAGGATTTAAAACCCCAGGGAGCTCAGCAGGAAGGGTATGACGTCTTTTTGGTATCGGCACAGGAAGGGATATCCCCCCAAAAGATTGCCAGCATCTACGTTGATCAGCGGGGGCGTGGAGAATGCACTGTGGAAATAGACGTAAACGACGTTGCTGGTTCAGGCTGTTCTCTTGACCAATTCCATGGACTAGCCGTTGTACACAATGACCGTGACGATATCAGTTATCCGTTGGTGGGTTATGCTAATAAACGGATAGAACTGGATTGGGGAGGACGAATAAAAAGGGATATCGGGAGATTTTACAATAAGGCAGTAAAGCCAATGGTTGAGAGCAGGAAGGAACGCAGCCAGGCGAGGTTGGTTGAGGAGGAAAAGGGCGAGGGAGTTCAGAGGAAAGTGTCATTTTCGATGGAGAATAAAAAGCAGAAAACCATACAAGATATAATTGCGGCACTGGGGCCTTTGCTGCAGAGCAAAATACAGGAAGGCGAAACAGACGACAGCAAATTACAGGCGGAACAGGCACAGGAAAGAGAAGATTTGGATGTCGTGAAAGGCTCAGATGGCGATAGGGAAGAGCCGGAAGATGGTACAATGCTGGTACAAGAGGAAAAGAGGGATGAAGAGGCGATGGAGGTACAGGCCGATGAAGGCGATAGCGCATCTGAAGTACCACAAGATGTACTTGAGGCAGAAGGCAACGGGGTTGTTCAGGCCGGGGCTGATGGTGAAATGGCTGTCCCGCTGGAAGATGTATCTCAGGTAGGCAAGGGGGACGAGGAACATAAAGCCCAAGAAGCTGTGGTAGAAGGGATGTTCCCTGAAAGAGGGCAAGTTCAAAAGCAGGCTGACGAGGTTGAACACAAACCCGTTGAGGGAGAAAACGAGATTCAACGGTACAGACCTGACCTACCGGGGAAACAAACCTACTGGGAGAAGACCAAGGAATACTATACCAAGTTGTTTGAGATTCATAGAAGGGTTTATCCATTCATGGTGGAGATGGGAGAGGTACAATGGGTCGAGGTGCCATACGTGGATGATTACGGCCAGTATGCCTACATAAAAGTTCAGCATATTGGCAGTGGCTATTATGATTATTATCCTTATTATGACCATTACATCGTGGGGCTTGTAAAGGAGAACGGGGAAGTTCGCTATGTAGCATATGGGATTCCGGGGCCATACGGCACCATGCCATCCATGTTTATGCAAGGATTTTCCAGATGGGTCCCATCGAGGTACGGTTATGGAATAGGTTATTGGCTGCTGTATGTCGATGCTTATACGGGAGAAATCGCGTATCCCTACTGAGCATACCTGCTGATCTGTGGTAGGCATATGATTTGCACAATGCGTGATGTATTGTCTAAACTGAGGTGTAAGGAATAAAAAGGACAGCGCTATATTTGGCGTTTTGTCCTTTTTCTTGTGTAAAAATATTGTTAACGCCATCTTCCAAATTCCAAAGAAATATGGTAAAATAAAATAGTGTTTTACAAATTATACTAATTATGGGATATTTCGATATAAAACAACAAATTTCGTGTAAATTTAACATCAAAAATGCTGATTTAAGGGGTGAGGGTGGAAAATGGGATCGAAAATCAAAGTTGTCATCTTGGATGATAACATGGGCATAAGGGAGATTTTGAAAGAGTACGTCAACATGCAGGACGATATGGAAGTGGTTGGGGTGGCCGGGGATGGAGCGACAGGCCTGGAGGTCATAAAGGCGGCTTGCCCTGATGTCGTCATCATGGATATGATCATGCCTCAGCTGGATGGCTTGGGAGTGCTTGAGCATCTCAATACAGCTGGTCTGCAATCCTCTCCTTCGGTGATATGTTTGTCGGCAGTAGGGCAGGAGGACTTGATTCGGAGAGCCATAGAATTGGGTGCTAAATATTATATGGTGAAGCCGTTTGACTTGGGAATGATGGTCAAGAGGATAAGGGAAGTCATGCGCAAAGTCGAACCGGCCAAGGCCAACGCGGCTGGTGCTGTAAAAAGCGAAAACCTTGAAGAAAGGATTTCTGACATATTCTTGACCATTGGAATCCCTGCTCACATCAAAGGTTATCACTTCTTGAGAGAGGCCATCAAGATGGTGGTGGAAAATTCCGAGCTCATAAACCGCATTACCAAAGAGCTTTATCCCGGCATTGCCAAAAAGTTCAATACCACTCCCAGCAAGGTTGAACGGGCCATTCGCCACGCCATCGATGTGGCCTGGAGCCGCGGCAAAGTGGAGAACATCAACAAGCTGTTTGGGTATGTTGTATATGGCAAGAATGAAAAGCCTACCAACGGGGAATTTATTGCACTGGTTGCCGATAAGCTGAGCATGGAGCGTTCGGCATAGCTGTTGAACGTTTAATAAGTGTTGACAGCGCCTTCCTATCATAATATGATAGTACAAGGATATAATAGATAGACGACGTGGAAAGTATTCATGGTAGGAAGGATGGGTTATAAATGGATGTGTCGAAATATCAGCAGAAGGCTGAGCTTTTGAAGACGTTGGGGCATCCTGTAAGGTTGTGTATTGTACACGGCCTTATGCACAATGCGTGTAATGTATCTGGAATTCAGGAGTGTTTAAAGCTTCCCCAGTCTACAATTTCCCAGCACTTAGGGATATTGAAGGCCAGAGGTATCATTAAGGGAGAACGAAGAGGGGTGGAGGTAAAGTATTCGGTAGTCCACGATGATGCCATTAAAGTGGTGAAAGTCCTGCTCGATGATGAGGTCCCTTTTTCTATAGGGGTAAAGGAGGAATAGTTTATGGGTAAGAAAAGGCTGGTTGTGATTGGGGATGAACTTGACGGTATAAGGGCAGCTGCCAGAGCTGTTCGTGAAAATCCAGAGATAGAGGCGAAGGTTTTGATTCCGGGTGAGCATCTTTCGTTTAACTGTTATATACTTGCCTATTTCATTCAAAACTCCGACGAGGATGTTTTTTCTTTTATGGAAAGCGTTATGGAAACCTTTAAAGCGCAGTATGGTATTGACATTTTAACGCATCTCAGAGTAACGGACATCCTTCCTCTTGAAAAAAAAGTGGTGTTTGAAGACTTAAAAGAAGGGCATAGCTCTGCAGTAGAATACGATAAGCTAATCATTGCCACAGGAGTTGTTCCGGTTGTTCCAGCGGTGGAAGGCATCAATCTGGGCAATGTTCTGTTCCTCAAGTCTGTGGACGATGTGATGGCAGTTCAGGAGGGAATAGAAGCCGGGCGAATAAAGAAGGCCGTTGTGGTAGGAGCCAACATGGCGGGAGTCTACACAGCTGAAAGTCTGTGGAAGCGAGGCGTTAAGGTTATCCTTGTGGAAAGAGGGTCACAGATACTTCCTGAGTTGGATATGGAAATGGCCGAGCTGGTCAGAAGGCAGATGGAACACAAAGGCGTTGAAGTGCTGGTGGGAGAGAAAGTCCTGTCATTAATAGGCAATGCAAAAGGGGATGTGGTGGAGGTCCATACTCCTGAGCACATCCTTCCTGCCGATCTGGTCATATGGCTGGAGGACATGAAGCCTAGTGTGGAAGTAGCCAAGAAAGCGGGCATTATAATAGGGAATAGCGGTGCAATCGAGGTGGACCAGTATATGGAGACCAATGTGCCCGGCATATACGCCGTGGGCAGCTGTGCCCAGAGAATTCACCAGATAACCGGTAAGCCTGTATGTCTTTACAGGCAGGCAGTTGATGATATGGCGCTCCAGGTGGTCAGCGAAAATATAGCTGGCGGGAACGGTTGTGTGTTGGAGAAAGGCGTGCTGGGCACCATAAGTATACAGGCTTTTGACCTTGGCATAGCCAGAACGGGCCTTTCTTTACAGCAGGCCAGGGAAGAAGGCTATGAAGTGGAGACAGCCATCGTTTCGGTCTATGATGACAGGTATGCGTGCGGTGGGAGTTACAGAGAAAATGTGATTAAGCTCATGGTTGATAGGTCCAATGGTAAGATACTGGGAGTGCAGTGCGTGGGAGGAGTTTTGTCGGATAAATTGGTCGATACAGTGGCCGCCGTCATAAGCATGGGCGGTACGGCCAGGGACTTGGCCATGCTGGATGTTGCGCGTCATTTTTCGTATTTCATGAACCTGCATCCCATTCCGCTTGTAGCCCATGTGATGCTCAATAAGCTGGAGGGCAAATTGAAGGGCATTTCACCCTTTGAGCTAAATGACCTTATGCAAAAAGAAGAAGTCGTTCTGTTGGATGTTCGCACTGAATCCGAGTTTAAGATGGGGACGTTGCCGGGAGCCATAAACATACCCCTGGAGGAATTGGAGGCTCGGAAGGACGAATTAGACAGGCAACGCAATATAGTATTGATAAGCGAGAGAGGTCGCAGGGCCTATCTCGCCTTTGTCAGGCTTAGGCAAATGGGCTTTGAGCGTTTAAGCGTGTTGGATGGCGGGTTGCTCATATATCCTTTTGCGTGAGGTGTGGATATGTGATGTGGGTTTTGTGGAAAAGTAGGTCCATATATCCACAGTTGAAAAGGCTATAAAATGAAGGCCTGGGGATAATTATGTGGATATTGTGGATAACTTTATGAACAAGTTGTAGATAACTAATTGAGGAAATATCTTGATTTTAATATAGATTTATATTAATTTATTAAGAGAATTTTTCTGAAGGGCGATGAATAAAAAATAAATGCAAACCGTACAATTTTATTTAACCAGATTGAAGATTCTATATAAGGCAAATTTTGTTTTCGGAGGGATATAAGGGGATGGCTTATAAGAAATGCCCACGTTGCAATTTAAACTATATTAAAGACACCGAGTCTTTATGCAAGGTCTGTTTGGAGGAGGTTGGGAAATCTTTAAGCGATAACGATAGGGAAGAGGAATACGATATATGTCCAGAATGCGGCGAAAACATCATTGAACCAGGAGAAGAGATGTGTTACCAGTGCGCCATGGAACGCATGAAAGAGGCTGAAGGAGAGCGCATTGAGGGTGACGGCTGGGATGATTTCTTATTAGCAGTTGATGAAGACAACGAGATATTTGACGAGGATATTGACAACGATTTGAGCCCATTGGAAGATTTGGAAGATCTGGCCGAACCAGAGGACCTGGAACCACTGGAGGATTTGGAGATCGACGAGGAATTCGATGAAGAGTTTGAAGAGGATGAGGATGAAGAAGAGGAATGATTTATATCATAAGGGTACTGTATGCGCTCATGCTGTTTTTGACAGTATGGGCGTTTTTGTTTTTGTAAAGAAGTAAGGGATGCCAATTATACGGCATCCCTTACCCTGTGATTGGTGTAAGCTGGAGAAAGGGAACATAAATTTTTATTTTCAAATATATTTTATGCCATTTGTGGCAAAAATAATCTCGAGCGAAAATTTTGTTTAAAGGTGAGGCTTATGATTGACGCACAGGCTTTGATGAAGGTTAGAAAGGCAGTAGAGTCCAATATAGGTGAAAAGGTCAAACTAAAAGCAAACAGAGGGCGAAAGAGGAGTTTTGTCAAGGAAGGGATTATCCATGAGGTTTATCCCAGCATTTTTACGGTGCGCGTCAACATAGACGACAGGTCTGTCCAAACGCTTTCATTTACATATTTCGATATACTCACTTCCAATGTGGAAGTAGTGATATGCAAAAATAACGAGAGGATTTAAACATATTTTTCGACGGTCACCTATATTTATTATAATAGATATCTTTATGGGACAAAAGCATGGGGAGGAGGAGTGAAGGTGACCGTCGAATGCATAAGGGATGTTTTGAAAGTGGACCAAACGGTGGGGCAAGAGCTGTCGCAGGCGCTGGTGGAAGGGGATGTTGTAGTTCCAGAGGCTAAACCCGATATCGCCAGGGTACTGGACGTTGACGGTACGGTGGTTGTAAACAGCAAAGAGGTAATTCAGGACAGGGTGATGGTGGAAGGGGTAGTGCGCTGTACCGTCCTGTATGTTGGCCAAAGCGATTCTCAGCTTATAGAGAGCCTGGAGACTGAGATAGGCTTTACTCATTATCTCGATATGCCGGGTGCCAAGCCCAACATGTTATCCACATTGAAGTGCCAGGTTGAGCACGTTGAGTATGAAGTCATAAACAGCAGAAAACTTAACATAAAAACGGTGGTCAATCTGCAGGGCAGGGTCAACGATGTCATTCAGCTGGAGGTCATCCAGAATTTTAAAGATATGCCCAATGTCCAGATGCTGAAGGACAAGATAGCGGTGTCACGCAGCCAGGGGCAGGGCAGTTCACAGGCTATAGTCAGGGAGGACCTGGAGCTGGAGGAAGGAATGCCCTCTATACAGAAGATATTGAAGAAAAATGCCTCAATAAAGGTTAATGATAGGAAAGTCATGGATAACAGGGTGGTCATTGAGGGGGATATAAAGATTCAGCTTCTTTACGTGTGCGACGAACCCAATGAACCTCTTCAGCATGTGAGCTACGACATGCCGTTTACCCATTCGGTGGACATCGTAGGGGCATATCAGGGATTGGAGTGCGCCGCCGATGTATGGGTACAGGAGCTTTTCGTTGAGCCGCGGGAAGATATCAATGGGGAGATGCGGGTGCTCAATGTGGAAGCAGTGATAGCAGCCGAGGCCCGGGTGTTTGAAACCGAAACAAAGGAGCTGTTGATAGATGCCTACTGCCCGGGATTGTCCATTCAGCCAAAGAAAAGAAAAATAAAGTTGACGCAGGTGGTGGGTGAGGCACAGGACCAAGTGGTGGTAAAAGACAGCATGACATTCCCGGAAAACGTTCCACAGGCCGCCAGGGTTCTTCATGTTGAAGCCAAACCCATCGTTACAGATCAGCATATAAGCGATGGCAAGGTAGTCATTGAGGGGGTGCTGGTGAGCAAGGTGATCTACCAATCCACCGATCCATCCTATGGGCCGGCCAGCATAAAGGAGGATATCCCCTTCAGGCAGAGCGTGGGAGTTGAGGGAGCGCAGGAAGACATGGAGTGCCAAAGCCAGCTGGTGATAGATCATGTGAACTGCACTTTAATTGCTCCTGATGAAGTCGAGTTTCGTGCGGTGATGACGGCAGAGGTAAGCGTGTTTACCAGCGTGGAAAAGGAAGTATTCCTGGATGTTGAAGTTGAGGAGCTGAAACAGGGAGAAGACTCGGGCATTTTTGTGTATTTCGTTCAGCCAGGAGACAGCCTGTGGTCAATAGCCAAGAAGTACAACACCACAATAGCCAGCATTTTGAAGTATAACGCGATAGATGAGTCACAGGTATTGACCCCTGGAGATAAGCTGCTGATCTATAAGAAGCTTGAGGTTTCGCTGTGAAGTCCAAAGGGGTTTGAAGCTTTTGCGTGTTCATGGCCCTGAATTAAGACTATCGTGTATTTGGGGCATTGGAACACGCTTTTGTTTTTTATGGCCTACCAATTAATCTCTGATGATATATCGTCTACTTCCCTGGGGCTGATAAATTGATGAAGACATTGGCAAGATGGCATGTGTTAATGTATAATTACTAAAGCATTGTTTTTAAATATACTGTAAAGATAAGGGTTGGGAATGCCATGAGAAGGATTGTTTTAAAGGCTTATGCCAAGATCAACTGGGCGCTGGATGTGCTGGGAAAGCGCTCCGATGGATATCACGATGTAGAAATGGTCATGCAGTCGATAGATTTATGCGATATTGTCGTCCTTATGGAAAAGGACAATAGAATAAGCATCAGATGCGATGTGGACGGCATCCCTGTAGATGAAACAAATACGGCTTACAGGGCTGCTGCTTTGATTAAAGAAAGGTTTGGCATTGAAAAAGGTGTCGAGATTGAGCTACAAAAGAATATCCCTGTGGCGGCGGGTATGGCAGGAGGAAGCGCTGATGCCGCTGCTGTGCTGGTGGGGCTTAACAGGATGTGGGAACTTAATCTTCAAGAGAAGGACCTTATGGCTCTGGCAGGCATTATAGGTAGCGACGTACCGTTTTGCGTCGTTGGGGGCACTGCCCTGGCTCGAGGCAGAGGAGAGGAGATAACGGCGCTTTCTCCGGCTGAAGGGATATGGCTGGTGCTGGTAACCCCTGAGCAGCGCATCTCTACAGCCGAGGTTTACGGCAGGCTGGATTTGAGCAAAGTATCTGTAAGGCCGGATATAGCCGGCATGATGGATAGTTTACAGTGCAGGGATTTCAAAGGCATTGCCCGAAACATGGTAAACGTTCTTGAGGGAGTAACCATTGAATTGTGCCCTCGGATAAATACGGTTAAGGACGATATTATGAGGCAAGGGGCTGTTGGGTGCTGTATGAGCGGAAGCGGTCCCACTGTATATGGTCTTTTTGGGGATGAGCATGCGGCGCGAAAGGCATATGCGGCACTCAATCAGAAATATTCGCAGTGCTTTGTTGCTCAAACCATGGGCTTGGGGGTACAGGTGGTGGAGGAGGTTTTTTAAGGCATGAATGCGGTAATATTGGCAGGGGATAACCAGGCCGACCTGGCCAGGATTAATGTAGCCAATAAGGCATTGCTCAGCATCTGTGGCCGTCCAATGATAGAATATGTCGTTGATGCTTTGAGGTGCTCTTCTTTGGTGTACGGCATTTCCATCGTGGGGCCGGTTGAACCTTTAAAGGATTGCCTTGGGGGCAGAGTGGACTATTATTTTGAGGATACGGGTTCGTTTTTTGAAAACCTGGAGGCTGCCATGCAGCCCTTTAAAACAGATAAGAGGGTGATAATCGTCTCATCTGATATACCGATGATCACAGGCGAAGTGGTGGATGACTTTGTGAATCGGTGTATAAATACCGATGCTGACCTGTGCTATCCCATCGTTGAGAAGAGCTTAAATGAAAGCCTGTTCCCTGGCTTTAAAAGGACTTACGTGCGGCTTAAAGAAGGCACATTCACCGGAGGCAATATATTTTACATAAATCCCGCTATTTTTGACCGATGCCGCGAATTTGCGGCTCTGCTGGTTGAATACCGTAAGACCCCCTGGAAAACGGCCAGGATTTTGGGGCTTGACCTGTTGACCCTATTGACTTTAGGCAGGTTGTCGATATCAAAGGTGGAGAAGCGCTTTTTTGAGATTCTGGGCATAAAGGCAGTGGCCATCATATCTCCTTTTCCCCAGCTGGCCAATGATGTAGACAAACCCAGCGATATCGAAATGGTGGAGAAATACCTGTCCAAATGATTAAAAAATTGAAAACTGTCAATACTTCTAATATCGGTTTAGAATAATACGGCAGGTATTGGGGGTATTGGCAGTGAAGCACAAGCAAAGGGCTGTGTATTTATTTGTAATCTTCTTAACAATCGTACTAGTAGCAGTTGGCGTGTGCGCAAATGCTTCTCAAAAGCAGTATATACGTTTCCATGTAGTGGCAAACAGCGATTCCCCAGAAGATCAAGCTTTGAAGCTTAGGGTACGGGATAGACTTCTGGAGAGATTTGGCGGGGAGTTTGCCAATATCGATTCGATAGAAACGGGAAGAGAGAAGATCAAGGGCAGCATAGACGAGATAGAGAGAATTGCTCTTCTTGAAATAAAGCGGTCCGGCAAGTCATATCCTGTGCAGGTTCAATTTGGGCGTTTTTCATTTCCCACCAAGGCGTATGGCCATCTGGTTTTGCCGGCAGGGGAATATGAGGCTTTGAAGGTGGTCATAGGCAAGGGAGAAGGATCCAACTGGTGGTGCGTAATGTTTCCGCCGCTGTGCTTTATAGATATCTCTCATGGGGTGGCCAGGCAGAAAGAAGAGACAACAAAGGGTGACAGCGCTTCACAAGCCGATATAGCCATCGAGGTTAAAAGGACCGAACCTCAACAGAAAAGGGTTGCTAAGGGGACGGAAGCTGTGGTGCTTGGAGAATCGGCTGATAAAGAGGACGAAAGCTACAGAGCAAGCGGTAAGTCGGGATACCATGAATTTGCTGATAATAGGGGGACAAGCAATGGCATAACGGGCCATGCTGATCAGCAGGATGGTGTAAACGACCACCAGCACGCGTCTGTTTCTTATGATATTAGCAAGGATTTTGAAAGTTCCGGGAAAATAGAATACAGATGGAAAGTGGTGGAATGGTTAAAGGTTTCAAGCGTTAAGATAAAGAGGTTGTTTTCTTTTTTAAGTTTCTGGGACCGGTAAAAGGGTGCGTATGGCACCTTTTTTTGTTATAAAAATTGTTGTTGCAATTTACGCCGATTTGTGTTGTAATAATTCTTTGTAAGCAAAAAGGATTTTTGCTTTTTGTTGATTTTCTCAAGGGGAAGGGGTAGAAAGCATGGAAAAGCTGAATCAGAACACAGCCCCTTTGTTTGAAGCTCTCAAGAAAAACGTCGAGGATGGAGTAATCCCATTCCACGTACCAGGGCACAAAAAGGGCAAAGGAGCTGGTGAACTGGTAGAATATTTAGGCGAAAAGGTATTTCAAATAGACCTCAACGGAATGGAGGATTTGGATAATATATGTAATCCCATCAGCGTTATAAAACAGGCCGAAAGGCTTCTGGCCCAGCTATATGGAGCCGACGATTCATTTTTTTTGGTAAACGGCACCACGCAGGGGGTACAGGCTATGATTCTCTATGCCTGCGGGCCCGGGGATGAAATAATCATACCGCGGAACGCCCATAAGTCCACCATTGGAGCCATGATATTGAGCGGTGCCATACCCGTATACGTTCAGCCGGAGATAAATTATGACCTGGGCATTGCCATGGGCATGTCTGTGGACAGCGTGAAGGAGGCCATACGAAATCATCCCAGGGCCAAGGCGGTGTTTGTCATAAATCCAACCTATTACGGTGCGGTATCCAACCTGAAGGAGATTTGCAGGATAGCCCATGAAAACAACATGCTGGTATTGGCAGATGAGGCTCATGGGGCTCATTTGCCGTTTTGCGATGAGCTGCCCATATCTGCCATGGAAGCGGGAGCCGACATGAGCGCCGTCAGCCTGCACAAGACAGGCGGATCCATGACTCAAAGCTCGGCTTTGTTCATCCGCGAGAGCGATAAGGTAAACAGCAACCGGGTAAAATCGGTGCTTAACCTGACGCAAACCACCAGCGCGTCATACGTTCTCATGGCCTCAATTGATATGGCGCGCAAGCAGCTGGCTTTGCGGGGCAGGGAACTGGTCAGCAATGCGCTGGAACTGGCGAGATATGCCAGACAAAAGATAAACGAGATCGAAGGGCTGTATGCCTTTGGTAAAGAGCTGGTGGGCAGTCCCGGAGTATACGACTTCGATGAGACCAAGCTTAGCATATACGTTCGTCAGCTGGGCATGTCTGGCTATGAAATGGAGAGCGTCCTCCGCAAGGAGTACAACATTCAGATCGAGCTTTCAGATTTTTACAATATAATGGCCATCATAACCTTTGGAGATCGAAAGGAGGACGTAGAAAGGCTAATTGAGGCTTTAAAGGACATTGCCAGAAAGAGGGGGGTAAAGAGCAAGCCCAACTGCAACCTGGTGCCCTGCAAAACCGAGATGATTGTAAGGCCTCGCGATGCCTTTTACAGTCCAAAGCGAAGTGTTAAGCTTGAGGAAGCTGTGGGCGAGATAAGCGGCGAGATGATAATGGCATATCCTCCCGGGATTCCAGTGATCTGCCCGGGGGAACGCATTACCCATGAGGTGGTGGAGTATGTTCAGGCGTTAAAGGAAGAAGAAACGCAGCTTCAGGGTACGGAAGATCCGTTTATCAACTATATTAAAGTGCTGGATATGTAAGCTGGATTGATTCTACAAAGGAATATTTTGGTGGGTATATTCGGTTTTGGGTTAACAAAAAATATAACAGAAGCCATATGCTAGAAAGGGAGATGGTATGAGGCATAAAAGAAGGCTTTCTGTTATAGCTGTTTTGTTAACCCTTTTTATTTGTGGCGCAATGCTGATTGAGCATTGGAAAAGTCAAGATGCTGCCATTGAGACCATACTGTACTGGGGCTCTACAGGCAGCAAGGTGATGGAGGTTCAGAGGAAACTCAAACAGTGGGGTTATTACGATGGCCCCATAGATGGGGTATACGGGCCAAAGACCTTTGAGGCTGTAAAGCTTTTCCAAAGGAAGAATGGACTAAAGGTGGATGGGGTGGTGGGACCGCAGACGGCGGCAGCCTTGGGCATTACCCTTAATAAGAGTACCACTTCTACATCTTACCAGGCCTCGAGAGGCGGAGGAACGCACAGCAGTGGGGATTTGTACTTGCTGGCCAGGCTGGTGCATGCCGAAGCTAGGGGTGAACCATACATCGGGAAGGTGGCAGTGGCGGCAGTGGTGTTAAACCGCGTAAAACATCCTGCTTTTCCCAACACCATAGCAGGGGTAATATACCAGCCGGGTGCCTTTACGGCTGTTGCTGATGGCCAGATGAACCTGGCTCCCGATGAAGAGTCGCTACGCGCTGCCAGGGATGCTTTAAATGGCTGGGACCCTACTTACGGTGCTCTTTACTATTACAACCCAGCTAAAACTACCAGCAGCTGGATATGGTCGAGGCCGGTGCACATCGTCATTGGAAATCACCGTTTTGCCAAATAAACTGTGATAACGCAAGCGACATTGTAGGCTCATATATCGGTTCTTTACAGGCGATAACCAATATGGTATGACAGGAGGCAAAGTGCATGACCAGATGGATACTGACAATAGTGTTGGCAGTGGCTTTGATAGCAGTAGGACTGTGGGGATACAACCAGTATTTGCAGAATTTGGAGTATAGCAACTATATGGAAAACCTGTATCAGAAGTCGTTTTTTGAGCTGGTAGGGCAGATAGGCGATATAGAGACAAAGCTTGCGAAGCTCATGGTAAGCGGGGATCAAGGGCAAAGCATGGTGCTACTCTCCGATGTGTGGAGGCAGGCCGATGCCGCCCAGGTAAATCTGGGGCAATTGCCATTGGGGCATCTATCGCTTATCAAAACCTCGAAGTTTATAAATCAGCTGGCAGATTACTGCTATTACCTCACCAAAAAGGTAGGACGGGATCAAACCATCTCGGTGGAGGAGATGAATAACCTGCGAAGGTTACATAACAGCTGTGCGCGGCTGAACGATGAGCTTAAAATACTGGTTGATAACATCAATTCGGGTGGGGTGAAATGGGGCGAAATAAGGCAGGCCAAGGTCAAGCAGGAGCTCAATGAGGACGTTGAGAATCTGATTGAGAGGCAGTTTATCAGAATAGAGAGGACGAGCATTGATTATCCCACATTGATATACGATGGCCCCTTCTCCGAAACGCTTCAGCAAAGAAGGGATATCCGCATCCAGGGTCAGGCTATTGACCAGAAGAAGGCCAAGGAGATTGCCGCCGACTTTGTGGGGAGGGACAGGGTAGCCGAGGTAAATAGCGGCCCTCAGACCAAAGCTGATATAGAGACCTGGGGAGTGTATATAAAGCCGAAGGATGGCAAGGGGACCATCTTCGTCTCTGTCAGCAAGAGAGGCGGCAAGGTAGTAAACATGATTTCTGATGGGGAGATTAAATCGGCTAGGATCTCCCTTGAGGAGGCGCGGCGTTCAGCAGAAAGGTTTTTGTCCCAAAAGGGATATAAATCCATGGTACCTACCTACAGCCAGAAGTTTGACGGCACGCTGGTGATAAACTTTGCATACAAGCAGGGCGACGTCATAGTGTACCCCGATTTAGTCAAAGTAAAGGTATCGCTTGAGGATGGAAATATCGTGGGGTTTGATGCCCGCAACTACCTTATAGCCCATAAAGAGCGGGATATAAAGCCCCCAAAGCTGTCGCTTGACGAAGCGCGAAAGCTGGTAAACCCCAACCTCAAGATAAAGTCCGAAGGGTTGGCCATCATTCCCACCGAGTCGGGCGGCGAAAAGCTGTGCTATGAGTTTAAGGGCGAGTACGGAGGAGATAACTTCATAGTCTACATTGATGCAAACAATGGAAAAGAAGTTAATATATTGAAAATTATTGATACTGCCAATGGAACGCTGGCAATCTAGCCATATTTTTTGCAGCATACTGTGCTGCGAGGCGGGGAAAACTATTATCAGCAAAGGACAGCAAAACGTCTTTTGCTTTAAAAGGAGGTATATTATATGGCTAGAAGGCGTGGGATAATGTCCGACAGGCTTAAGGAAGAGATTGCCAAGGAGTTGGGCGTGTACGACATCGTCAAGAACAGGGGCTGGGGTGACGTGACTTCTCGCGACTGTGGGAACATTGTAGCTAAGGCCATAGAAATGGCCGAGAGGAGCATAAGCCGGACCAAGTAGCCATATAATACCAAAAGCTTAAGCGGAGGCTATAGCCTCCGCTTAAGCTTTTGGTCATACCATTTGTGTTTTGGCGATTTTTTGATAAGCAAATGAGTTTTATGCCTCACCATATTTTTAAAGAAAATATCGATGAAACATTGAATAATAATTGTTTAAGAAGATCCGTCGGGGAAGCCCATCCCTTTAAGGGTGGGATGAAAGGTGGTCCTGGTGTTAAATAAATTGTAGGCTTCTAATACTTCTAATAATTGTGGTATAATGTAGTTATAAACGAAAAGCGATGGAAACGATTAACTACAACTGTACACAACGTCGACTGCTATCTTAATATGGTGCCCAAATACCGCCGCAAAGTTTTGGTAGGCAAAGTGGCGGATAGGCTGAAGGAGGAAAGAAGGATATGCCTGAAAAGTTAAAGGTAGCCGTTCTTTTTGGAGGTCAATCGGGGGAACATGAGGTTTCCCTGATGTCGTGCACTTCGGTGGTGAAAAACATGGACCGTGATAAGTATGATATATACTTTATAGGTATTACCAAAACAGGCAAATGGTTCCTGTTTGAGGGAGACGTGGAGGACATACAAAACGGAAAATGGGAAGCCAGATCAAAGCCCATAGTGTTCCCTGGCGATCCTTCGTTCAAGGGCTTTTTTCTTGTAGACAACCCGTCTAAAGTGTATAGGGTAGACGTGGTTTTCCCCATAATGCATGGGCCTCATGCCGAGGATGGGACCATACAGGGCCTGCTGGAGCTGGCCAATATCCCTTATGTGGGCTGTGACGTGGTGGCCTCCTCTGTGGCCATGGATAAGGCTATGGCAAAGGCCGTTTTCGATAGCTTTGGCTTGCCCCAGGGAAAGTATCTGGTGGTATTGAGGCAGGAGTTTGAGCAAAGGCCACAGCACATAATAGATGCCATTGAATCGCATCTGGGTTATCCCTGCTTTGTAAAGCCGTCCAATATGGGCTCCAGCGTGGGGATTACAAAAGCCCACGACAGGCAGGAGCTCATCGAAGGTTTGAAGGAAGCCGGACGGCATGATAGAAAGCTGGTGGTTGAAGCTTTTATCAATTGCAGGGAGATAGAATGTGCTGTCTTGGGCAACAATGACCCTCAGGCCTCTGTGCTGGGAGAGATCATCCCGTGCAATGAATTTTACGATTATAACGCAAAGTACTTCGATGATGGGAAGTCGCGTTTGATCATACCGGCCGACCTCCCAGAGGAAAAGGCCCAAGAGATTCGTCAGCTGGCCATAAAGGCTTACAAAGCGCTGGATTGCAGCGGAATGGCCAGGGTAGACTTTTTCGTGGAAAAAGACACCCTGGAGGTGTTTATAAACGAGGTCAACACCATACCGGGATTTACTAGAATAAGCATGTATCCCAAACTGTGGGAGGCGACGGGTGTGCCGTATTCCAGGCTTATAGATCGGCTAATAGAGCTTGCGCTGGACAGGTTCAGGGAAAAGCATCCCGAGTGAAGGGAGATTGTGCGGTGGATCAAAGGCCTATTGGCGTATTCGATTCGGGGTTGGGCGGGCTGACGGTGGTGAAGGAATTGATGGCTCAGCTGCCCAACGAGAACATCGTCTATTTTGGCGATACGGCGCGCCTTCCGTATGGTACCCGTTCCAGGGAGACCATCATCAAGTACTCCATGCAGTGCATACGATTTCTTCTTACTCAGAACATAAAGGCCGTGGTAATCGCTTGTAACACGGCCAGTTCAATGGCACTTGATGCCGTAAAAGAGGTTTTTGATATCCCCATAATAGGGGTCGTTGAACCCGGTGCGGCAGCTGCTATCAAGGCTACGCGGAATGGCAAGGTAGGCATAATCGGCACCGAGGCCACGGTACAGAGCGGTTCCTATTCCAGGGCCATTGCCAGTATAAACGCCGATATACAGACCTGCAGTGTGGCCTGTTCGCTGTTTGTGCCAATAGTGGAAGAGGGGTGGAGCGACACGCCCATAGCATATTTAACCGCTGAAAGATACCTGGAGCCTTTGAGGGAGTGGGGGGCAGATACCCTCATATTGGGTTGTACCCATTACCCTTTGCTTATCAATACCATTTCCAAAGTCATGGGCCCTGATGTGGCGTTGATTAACCCTGCGGTGGATACGGCTCAGGAGGTTAAACGGATTTTGGAGCAGCGGGGCATGCTCAATGAAAGCCATAAGGAGCCTCAATACTGCTATTACTTGAGCGATTTCAGCCAGCGGTTTAAACAGATAGGAAGCCGTTTTTTGAATAGGGAGATAGAATATGCTGGTAAGGTGGACATAGAAAATTATTAGTAAATTCATTTAAAATTTGAGGAGGGAAGAAGTTATGAGAATAACCTGGTTTGGACATGCCTGTTTCAGATTGGTCTCGGATTCTGGGGTTGCCATAATCACCGACCCCTTTGATGAGACTGTGGGGTACGAGCTGCCAGACGAACAGGCCGATATCGTCACGGTAAGCCACCAGCATTTTGACCACAACTACGTACAGGGTGTGCCTGGGAACCCCGAGGTTATCAGCAAAATAGGAAATTTCTACGTAAAGGACATACCCATAAAGGGGATAAAGAGCTATCATGATGACCAGGGCGGCAACAAAAGGGGCATCAATATCATGTACGTGTTCGATATAGACGGGATAAAGGTGTGCCATTTGGGTGATCTGGGACATACCCTTGCCGGTGAGCAGGTTGAGCAAATAGGCGATGTGGATATGCTACTCGTACCCGTCGGGGGCACATATACCATCGATGCACGCGCGGCAGCCGACGTGGTTGCTTCCCTCAAGCCTTCCATAGTTATACCCATGCATTACAAGACAGACAGGATAGATTTTCCCATCGACGGCGTGGATAAGTTCTTGAAGATCATGGGCGGGGGGATCCATCTCAATCACCATACCCTGGAGGTTAAAAAGCAGGATTTAGAAGGAAAGGAAACCCGTATTATGGTTCTTGATTACAAATCGTGATAAAAATCCTTGACAACGGGATTGAGTGGTGTATAAAATTGATGGTTGTAGAAATTTGCTGAAGCATGTTTCGGAGGGGGATAAGGTGGCTAAGTTTATATTCATCACCGGAGGGGTGGTGTCTTCTCTCGGGAAAGGTATAACTGCCGCATCTTTAGGAAGGTTGTTGAAAAGTAGGGGGTTGAAGGTTTCCATCCAAAAATTCGACCCCTATATTAATGTTGACCCGGGTACCATGAGCCCCTATCAGCACGGTGAGGTCTTTGTTACCGAGGACGGTGCTGAGACCGACTTGGACCTGGGACATTACGAGCGGTTCATTGATGAAAACTTGAGCAAGAATAACAACGTGACTGCCGGAAAGATATATTGGTCGGTCATTAGCAAGGAGCGTCGAGGAGATTACCTGGGAGGCACTGTTCAGGTAATTCCTCATATAACCAATGAGATAAAGGACAGGATTTTCCGCGTGGCACAGGAATCGGACGTGGATGTGGTCATCACCGAAATCGGTGGTACGGTAGGCGATATCGAGAGCCTACCTTTTTTGGAGGCCATCCGTCAGATCAAGTGGGAAGTAGGGGCAGACAACTGCATGTATATACATGTCACCCTGGTCCCATATCTGGGGAAGGCCGGGGAACTGAAGACCAAGCCTACACAGCACAGCGTTAAGGAGCTGCGCAGCATTGGCATTCAACCTGATATAATAGTATGCAGATCTGAAAAGCCGCTCAGCCGGGAGCTCAAAGAAAAGATAGGGCTGTTTTGCAACGTGGAAGCCAGGCAGGTGGTACAAAACCTGGATGCCGATAACCTGTATGAAGTACCCCTGTTACTCAAAAAAGAGGGACTGGATGACCTGGTGATTGAAAGGCTGAAGCTCAACTGTGGACAGGCCGATTTGGATGAATGGTGCGAGATGGTCAGGCGTATGAAAAATTTAAAAAGCAAGGTTACTATTGGACTGGTAGGCAAATATGTTGAGCTTCACGATGCATACCTCAGCGTGGTGGAAGCCCTTTCACACGGTGGTCTTTATCATGATACCGAGGTTGAAATAAAGTGGATCCATTCTGAACAGGTGTGCCAAGACAATGTGGATGCGTTGCTGTCGGATGTAGATGGGATACTGGTACCGGGTGGTTTTGGAGACCGAGGGATAGAAGGCAAGATGTATGCCAGTAAGTACGCTAGGGAAAATAAAATACCTTATTTCGGTATATGTTTAGGTATGCAGCTGGCTGTGGTAGAGTTTGCGCGAAACGTGGCAGGGCTTACCGGTGCTCACAGCACCGAGTTTGACCCCCATAACCCCTATCCTGTGATACACCTCATGCCCGAGCAGGAGAAAGTGGATTCAAAAGGAGGAACCATGCGGTTGGGGGTATACCCGTGTAAGACTTTGGAAAACACGCTGATCAGAAAAGCCTATGGGCAGGAAATTGTAGAAGAACGGCATCGCCACAGATATGAGTATAACAACAGTTTTAAAGATATACTTTCATCTCATGGACTTATTGTATCTGGTATTTCGCCGGATAACCGTCTGGTAGAGGCGGTGGAACTGGTCGACCATCCGTGGTTTGTAGGCGTGCAGTATCATCCTGAATTTAAATCTCGTCCCAACAGGCCTCATCCTCTGTTTAGGGATTTTGTGGGGGCTGCTGTGGAATACAAGAATCGTAAGAACAGTAATATGCAGTGATTTTATATAATTTTTGTGTAACCCTACTAATTTTAAGTGGGGTTTTTTTGTGAATTTTTTTGTTGACGGCAGAAGGCTTTTAGATTATGATATCTATAAGCTGCTCATAATGCCATATTGCCAGTACCCTTGGATGCCTTTCAAATCTACTTTCTCATTTGGGAAAGTTTGTTTACATACAAAAGCTTATGAGGTTTTGTTCATTTTGCTTTTGTTAAGTATTTTATATAAAATGGCGTTTTAGATTGAAAAGAGTGGCAAGGGATATATAGATATATAATTAAAAGTCTAAATGTAGTTCTACATTTGGGTTTTCATGTGTTGTGAAGCTGTGTTTTCTATGCTGTTGTGTTGGTTGTGTTGATTATTTTGTTTATTGAATTTAAGGCACGCTGTATGAAAGACGGGAAGCTGGAAATAATATGGAAGTAGAGTGTATTCCCGTCGGCATTTATGAACGCATCCCTTGAGTTCTTGATATTCCGTATGTTTTAAGCGTATAAACCATTTAACCTAGTAGTTGCAAGAAGTTTCCATTCTCTATAGGATGGAGATGAATTGCAAATTTGGTCGGAACGCTCCGAATTCACGCCTGTGGAGATACCAAATGGTGTCGTTGAAGCAGGAAGCTCCATCTTCTATAAGATGGAGTGGTTTACTATCAAAAAATAATAAAAAACACAGCACAAGCAAAAGCTGTATACCATTTGTGCATTTGAAGCAAAAATCCTAAATAGAAAGCGAGGAGAAAGGACTTTGGATTTGAGCAATTTAGATTTGAACAATTTAGAAAACAATAACATATTTGAACTCAGAGAGTTTGGCAAGGAAATAGGGGTAAAGGGCGTTACCAGATATAGAAAGGCTGAACTCATTGAACGCATAAAAGAGAAGCTCAGGGAGCTGGCCGAAGAGCAGCAGCGGGAATGGCTTGCCAAAAAACAGGAAGAGCAAGGTGAGCAGCTCCAGGGGCAGGAGGTTCAACATCAGGACCAGGATGTTCAACAGGTAGCACAGCAGGAAAATGGGCAGGATCAACCCGTGCAAGAAGAACAGCAAATTGCCCAGCTTGCGCAGGAAGACCAAAGCGTACAGCAGGAGCAGGAAGAGAAGCGAGCTGATCAGCAGTTTGAGCAGGAGAGACAGGCTGTTCAGCTACAGCAGGAAGCTGCTCAGCCTAAGCCTCTCAGAAGAGGGCGGCCCAGGAAAAGGAATGTGGAGGCTGCTCAGGAGAGAGAGACAGCTGGTGGGGCTGCCCAGCAGTTGCACCTGCTTGACCAGGCAGAGCAGCAAATAGAAAGAGGCCTTGATGTGAAGCAGGAAGATTCAGAGCAGCGGCATTTCCGTGTAGTGAAACAGGAGGAAGAAGAGGAGGTACAGGATCAAAGGGCCGTGCAGCAGCCTGAAAGGGAAGAGGTGGCAGAAAAGCAGGTGGAGCCCGAGGAAGAGCGCTGGACCCAGGAAGGTGAGCAACCAGGTCAAGCTAGGGAGCAGCGTCAACCTGAAGAGTACGACGATGAAGAGGATGCTGAAAAGGAGAGAGCTGCTGCAGCACGCAAAAAAGAGGACCTGTTAGAGAGGATAATCACTGACAAAGAGGAGTATGAAAGGCAGGTTGCCTACGCGCGTAAATACTTTAATACATCCAATCCCGCTGTGCCCATTCTGCTGAGCACCGGAGAGTGCGGTGACGCCAAAGGCGTACTGGAAGTGCTGCCAGATGGTTACGGGTTCTTGCGCGCTGAAAACTATATGCCCGGCAGCAAAGACGTATATGTTTCCCAATCGCAGATACGCCGTTTTAATCTCAAGACCGGCGATTTGGTGGAAGGCAAAACCCGTCCTGCAAAGGAGGGCGAAAAATTCCAAGCCCTTCTTTATGTGACTGCGGTCAACGGCGAAGACCCCGAAAAGGCTACCCAGAGAAAGCCGTTTGATGAGCTGACGCCCATATTCCCCAATGAGCGCATAACGCTGGAGAATCCCAAGAACCCCAAAGAGCTGGCCACGCGCTTGATAGACCTTATAGCCCCGATAGGCAAAGGGCAAAGAGGATTGATTGTATCGCCTCCAAAGGCAGGAAAAACCACGCTGCTCAAAAAGATTGCCGACAGCATTGCAACCAATTACCCTGATATATACCTCATAGTGCTGCTCATCGATGAACGCCCCGAAGAGGTAACCGATATGCAGCGCTCTATAAAAGGAGATGTGGTGTATTCCACCTTTGACGAGCTGCCTGAACACCATACAAAGGTGGCTGAGATGGTGTTGGAACGCGCTCAAAGGCTGGTAGAGCATGGTAAGGATGTGGTGGTACTGCTGGATAGCCTTACCCGTCTGGCCCGTGCTTACAACCTTACCGTTCCGGCAACCGGGAAGACGCTGTCAGGTGGTATCGATTCAGCGGCGCTTCACAAACCCAAGAGGTTCTTTGGTGCAGCCCGTAATATTGAAGAGGGTGGGAGCCTGACCATCATTGCCACCGCTTTAATCGATACGGGAAGCCGTATGGATGAGGTGATATACGAGGAGTTTAAGGGTACGGGCAATATGGAGATCCATTTGGATAGAAAGCTTTCTGAAAAGCGAATTTTCCCGGCTATTGATATCTTCAGGTCGGGGACGCGAAGGGAAGAGCTGCTGCTCAGCCAGAGGGAGCTGGAATGCGTATGGGCCATACGCAAGAACTTGAGCGAAGGACGGCCGGACAGGGTAATCGAGCTCATAATCAACGACCTGTTGCGTACCAATTCCAACGAAGAGTTTATAGACTTGATGCTGGAGCACTTTGAAAAGATGGAGAAAGACGGCTATTTCGTCGAGCGCGACAGCTATTACAGCTATCGCTAAACAATGGTATAGCGGGGTATGGGTAAACTATGATAAGCATAAGTCCACGGCATAGAAGATATTTAAAGAGCATAGCATGGATAGTACTGGTACTTTTGCTGGTGCTCCTGCTGCTTATCAAGGTCATACCTTATGTGGCCCCATTTGTAGTAGCCCTGTTTATAACCTTTATTATCGAACGGCCGGTAAGCTTTTTGACGACTAAGCTCAAATTGCCCCGGGGGGCAGCGGTGGGCATAGTCCTCCTCTTTTTCACTCTGGTTACCGGTGGAATTGTGATACTCATATTCTCAGAGCTGGTCAATGAGATATGGCGCTTGACCAGGGAGATTCCCAGCGCTCAGGTGGTTAAAGGGTATATCGATATTCTGTTGGGCAGGGTGCAGAATTTGTATTTGAGCCTGCCTGCTGAGCTTGAAAGGACGATCAGGGACAGCCTGGGGTCTGTTGTGGGAAGCATATCGGCATTTTTGCAAAGCCTGTTGAATTACCTGTTGGACATGGTAAAACTTTTGCCCCAGCTGTTTCTCTTCATAGTGATATCGCTGGTGGCCTCCTTTTTCATGAGCAGGGACAGGGAGAAGATATCCAGGTTTGTCTATAAGCAGATGCCGGAGGGATGGAGAAACAAGATCCGCACAATGAAAGAGGACCTTTTTGCTGCACTGGTAGGTTTCATCAAAGCGCAGTCCATCCTCATTTCGGTTACCTTTATCGAGTTGCTCATAGGATACAGCTTGATCGGCGTAAAATACGTCTTTTCATTGGCTCTCATAACGGCAGTGGTGGACGCCCTGCCGGTATTGGGCACCGGCACCATTCTCATTCCTGCTGCAGCCATTAACCTGATTATGGGCAACGTTCCAAAGGCGCTTGCCTTTATAGCGCTTTATATCGTCATATTGATAGTCCGCCAGTTTTTAGAGCCCAAGGTGGTGGCACAAAGCCTAGGCTTGCATCCCCTTGTCACCCTCATATCGATATATGTGGGGCTGCAGCTTTTTGGAATCATAGGGCTGTTTTTGGGGCCCATTATTGTGGTTATTATAAAGGCTTTACAAAAGGCCAGGATTTTGCCTCAGTGGAAGGCGTAGAGGAGAAATTAGACGGCTTTAAGCTCTGCCGTTACAAAACAACCGGATGAAGGAAGGGCAGTTCAAAGCTGGCTAGATGCTGAAAAACGTCTTGAAATTCACATTCTTAATGTGCTATACTGTAGTAGTTATAAAAGGGTTGTAATTATCAACGAAAGAGGTGACTGTGATGAAGAAAGGTATACATCCCGAGTATGGAGAGGCCATAGCGAGGTGTGCATGTGGTGAGACATTTGTTACCGGCTCTACCAAAAAGGAGATCAGGGTTGAGATATGCTCGAAGTGCCATCCTTTCTTTACCGGGAAACAAAAGCTGGTAGATACGGGAGGACGTGTGGAAAGATTTAAGAAGAGATATGGTCTGGACAGCGACCAGGTGTGAATTCCACAAAATAGTGCAGATTGGGGTTATACCCTGGTCTGCATTTTTGTTTGTTACAAGGGGTGTAGCCAATGAGAAAATGCGATATAGGGGGGCAAGCGGTGCTGGAAGGGGTGATGATGCGCGCTCCTTCCCGCATGGCTATAGCCGTTAGGCGCTGTGACGGAGAGATTGTAGTGCACAGCCAGCGGCTGTCTTCCCTAAAGGACAGGCATCGCATCTTTAAATTGCCGGTCATAAGGGGGATTATAACTTTTGCTGAAACGCTGGTTATGGGTGTAAAATCCCTTATGGCCTCTGCCGAGATGTACGGTGACCAAAGCGCTGTAGAAGAGTACCAGCCATCGAGGTTTGAGAGGTTTGTGGCCGATAAAACCGGCAAAAAGGTGGAAGACGTAATGGCGTGGTTTGCGCTGTTGCTGGCCATTGGCCTGGCGATAGTGCTGTTTGTGGTGGTTCCCGCTGTGCTGACGGGATTGCTCAAGGGATGGGTAAACAGCCGTTTCGTGCTGGGATTGATCGAGGGAACCATAAGGCTTGCTATATTCATCGGTTATATTGTACTGGTGACCAGGATCAAAGATATACAGCGGGTCTTCCAGTATCACGGAGCAGAGCACAAGGCTATTCACTGCTATGAACACGGCGAGGAGCTGTCAGTAGAAAATGCCAGAAAGTACAGCACGCTGCATCCTAGGTGCGGCACGGCGTTTCTGCTGGTGGTGATGGTGGTGGGCATCGTGGTGTTTTCGGCATTGAGCTGGGATAACGTGATAGTGCGCATCCTCATAAAGATATTGTTGTTACCTCTGGTGGCCGGTGTCTCATACGAGATAATAAAGTGGGCGGGTAAAACCAGCTGGCCGGGTGTAAAATTCGTCATGTTCCCAGGACTTATGCTGCAGAAGCTGACCACCCGGGAGCCGGATGATGCCCAGCTGGAAGTTGCCATAAGGGCTTTTGTGGAGGCCGCGGGGTTGACTGGCAAGGAGGCTGAAGATGCAGCTGAAGGGGATGGAGGTATTAAGGAAGGGGCAAAAGATTTTAGAGTGCCATAATGTCCCGGCATCCAGGCTGGAGGCAGAGATTCTGATGGCGCATATGCTGAAGTGCCAGAGGCACGACCTGTACCTCATGAGGGACTGGAAGCTGGACGGTGCTCAGGTGCAGGAGTTCTTTGACCTGATATACAGGCGTTGTGAGGGATGCCCCATTCAGTATATAACCAACAGGCAGGAGTTTATGGGGCTGGAATTTTATGTTGACCACAGGGTATTGATACCCCGTGCCGATACTGAGATACTGGTGGAGCATGTGATCAAATGGGTATCTCAAAAGGATGGACCTGTCCAGATACTGGATGTGGGTACGGGAAGCGGTGCGATTGCGGTAAGCCTCGCGTTTTTTTTGCCCAATGCCCGTATAACTGCTGTTGATATTTCGGCCGGGGCATTGGATGTGGCAAGGTTTAATGCTTGCCGGCATGGGGTTGAGGATCGTATAACCTTTCTGGAAGGAGACCTGTTCTCGCCCTTGTATGGCCATCCTGATGCTCAGCCTTTTGACGCTGTTGTATCCAACCCGCCGTATATACCTACACAGGAGATCGAGGGTTTGGAGCCGCAGGTCAAAGATTATGAGCCGCGCATTGCCCTTGATGGGGGATATGATGGTTTAAAGTTTTACGGCCGGTTGGCCAGGGAGGGATTAGACTGGCTAAAATCCGGGGGCCTGTTGGCCGTTGAAGTGGGGTATGGTCAGGCCCGGGCCGTTGGAGCCATACTGGAAAGCACGGGATGCTACAGAGATATTACCATACAGAAGGATTTGGCGGGTATTGAGCGCGTGGTTTCTGCTATACGCCGCTAAGTTGATCATACGAGTAGTTTTTAAACTCGGCGTTGCTGTGATCTGATCGTCAAGCCGTCTGTTTCATTTTTTAAGCAAACTTGTGGTAAAAGGGGAAGATATATGCTGGATAAACTGGAGTTTATCGAAAGAAGATATGAAGAATTGAGCAAGGCAATTGCCGATCCAGAAGTGATTGCCAGGCAAAACGAATGGAAAAAGCTGGTCAAAGAGCATGCCGACCTGGAGGATATCGTGGTCAAATACAGGGAATACAAAACAATAGAGCAGGACATAGCGGTGGCCCGCGAGATGTTAAAGGAAAAGCTGGATCAAGAGTCTTTGGACATGCTTCGAGATGAGCTAGATGCCCTTGAAGAAAAAAAGGAAAAGGTGCTTCATGAGCTCAGGTTGCTGCTTTTGCCCAAGGACCCCAATGATGAGAAAAACGTCGTTATGGAGATACGGGCCGGGGCAGGAGGAGAGGAAGCAGCCCTTTTTGGCGCTGACCTCTTCAGGATGTACAGCAGATATGCCGAGCGCAAGGGCTGGAGGATAGAGGTCATGAGCGCCAACTATACCGACATGGGCGGCGTGAAGGAGATCATATTTGTAGTGGAAGGGAAAGGCGCTTATAGCCGGCTAAAATACGAGAGCGGAGTCCACCGGGTGCAGAGGATCCCCACCACCGAATCGGGTGGCAGGATCCACACCTCCACCGCTACCGTGGCTGTGCTTCCAGAACCGGAAGATGTTGAGGTGGAAATAAATCCCGACGATTTAAAGATAGAGGTGTTCAGGTCATCGGGGCATGGAGGCCAAAGCGTCAATACCACCGATTCGGCCGTGCGCATAACCCACCTTCCCACAGGTATAGTGGTTACCTGCCAGGATGAGAGGTCGCAGCAGAAGAACAGGGAAAAAGCCATGAGGGTTTTAAAGGCCCGTGTACTTGATGCCATTCAGAGGGAACGGGAGCAGGAATATGCTCAGGCCAGAAAGAGCCAGGTGGGTACGGGCGATAGAAGCGAAAGAATACGGACCTATAACTTTCCGCAGGGCCGCGTGACAGATCATAGGATTGGGATGACCATCTACAACCTGGAAGGTTTTCTAGATGGAGACCTGGACGAAATCATAAATGAGCTTATAATAAACGATCAGACCGAAAGGCTTAAGAATACCCAAGCATCCCAGTGAATACAATTTTTATAAAAACTCTATGTTTGGGGATGGTTTGGGTTGGATGAGCTGCTGTTTAGCTGTGTCATGGGTACGGCAGCCGGAATTTTGGGCACTGGTTTAGGAGGTATCATCGGATTTGTTTTAAACAATCCAGGCAGGCGATTTTTGAGCACCTTATTGAATTTTTCTGCCGGGCTCATGATAGCGGTGGTGTGTTTTGACCTTCTACCTGAGGCTTTTGAAATAGGAGGGTTTGGCGTAGGCATAGGAGGCGTGTGCCTGGGAGTGGTCATGATTATAGCCTGCGATGAGGCCATAACCTCCTGGAGGAGCGATTTTAAAAGGAATGCCGCTTCCATAAGCCAGTATATAAAGACTGGCATATTGCTGGGGATAGGCATTGCGCTTCACAATTTCCCCGAGGGTTTGGCTATAGGGTCGGGGTTTACGGCTATGGAGTCGTACGGTGTGGGATTGAGCCTTGTCATCGCCTTTCACGATGTGCCGGAGGGCATTGCCATGGCTGCACCTATGCGAATAGGCGGTATGGGCAGGTGGAAGGTCTTTTTAGCTGCCGTTATAGCCGGCGTTCCGACAGGTATTGGTGCGTTGGTGGGATATTTGCTGGGCGAGATATCGCCTTATTTTATAAGCCTGTGCCTGGGGTTTGCCGGCGGAGCGATGCTATACATAACGTGTTTGGAGCTCATACCCAGGTCCAGGGACCTGTACAGGGGCAGAATTCCTGGGCTGGGCCTTATAATGGGAGTGATAGCGGGGATTTTGGTTTCTTCTTTGCTTTAATATTTAAATTGTTTTTTGTATTGGCGAAAAGCGTATTATATTAATGAGCATATGAATTATGTGTTTGCCTGAAAGGAGAAAGGTGCAGTTGAAAACCAGGATACTAAAGATAGACGATGTGGAAAGCGATTATTGCGCCATACTGGAGGCAGCCAGGTTGATACAGGCAGGGGAAGTAGTAGCATTTCCCACCGAGACGGTATACGGCCTGGGTGCCAATGCTTTGGATTCAGGCGCGGTTCGAAAGATATTTGAGGCAAAAGGGCGGCCGGGGGATAACCCTCTCATAGTGCACATTTCAAAACTACAGGATGTGGACAGGCTGGTAAGGGAATTGCCTCCTGCAGCCAGTGCCCTTATGGAGCGTTTCTGGCCAGGCCCCCTTACTCTGATTTTAAAGAAGTCTCATATTGTACCCGATGCAGTGACGGCTGGTTTGGACACGGTGGCCATCAGGATGCCGCGGCATCCGGTGGCTTTAAGGCTTATAGAATACACCGGGGTGCCCATTGCAGCTCCAAGCGCCAACAGGTCGGGCCATACCAGCCCTACCACGGCGCAGCATGTTTTGGATGACCTCGACGGCAGGATTCCCCTTATACTGGATGGAGGAAAGTGTGAGGTGGGTTTGGAGTCCACGGTTTTGGATATGACGGCCGAGGTCCCTACGATTTTGAGACCCGGAGGGATCACATATGAAATGCTGACGGAGGTATTGGGGCAGGTAAGGGTTGATGCCAGCGCTTTAAAACCGCTCAAGGAAGGACAACCGGTCAGATCTCCCGGAATGAAATATGCCCATTATGCGCCTCATGCCCAGGTGGTGGTGGTGCGGGGAGAGCTTGATCAAATGGTGGAGAGAATAAATGCCCTGGCAGAAGAATATATAAAACAGGGCATGAAGGTAGGAATACTTGCCACTCATGAGACAAAGGATTATTATAAAGAAGGGAAAGTGCTGGTATTGGGCAGTCGCACCCAGCCTGCTGTGATGGCTTCCAACCTGTTTTCGGCTTTGAGGCAGTTTGATGACCTGGGGATGGACATAGTCCTTGCTGAATGGATAGAGACAAAGGATGAAGGTTTGGCAATAATGAACCGCATGTTGAGGGCAGCCGCATTCCGCGTGATTGATGCGTAAAAACCAGCATTTGGTTTAGCATGTATGATATTATGGAGTAACTATATAATAGAACAATAGAGAAATAAATTGATTGCGCATGTCAAGGAACGGATTTGGGGAAATATAGAAGAAACCAAGAGGGAGGTTTTATAGATTGAGAACGGTTCTGTTTGTGTGCACAGGCAATACCTGCCGAAGCCCCATGGCCGAGGCCTTGTTTAAAGACCTGGCAAAGAAAAATGGGCTGGATGATATAAAAGTCATGTCTGCGGGCCTAGCCGCTATCGAGGGGGACAGCGCCACGCCCCAGGCCATTGAAGTTATGGAGCGAAGAGGGGTAGACTTAAGCGATCACCGGGCCAGGAATGTGGATGCATCGCTTGTTGAAGAAGCTGACCTGATATTGACCATGACTCATCGACACAAATCGATACTGAGCAGCATGTATCCGCAGGCTGCATCTAAGATACATGTGCTTAAGGAATACGTCGAAGGCGGGTCGGTTAAAGGAGAAATGGCGCAGATACTAGATCCTTTTGGGCAATCGGTGGAGGTTTATGAAAGCTGTGCCAGAGAGCTGGAGGAGGCTCTCAAGAAGCTAATAGAAAAGCTGAAAGCCTAATTTTTTATTGCAATTGCCATATAGAGTGGGTTATAATATTAAGGAATATTTTCGGGGGTATCGAGATACCATGAAAGCCCAGGAAGAGAGTAAAAATCTCAAGAAAATTGTCGGTCTAGCAGCGGCTGATTTGGTAAAGGATGGTATGACAGTTGGAATCGGGACAGGCAGTACTGTTGCGTTTTTTATTGAGGAACTAGGCCGGAGGGTTAAACAGGGCCTGTCCATTCGCGGCGTACCAACTTCCTATCAAGCCAAGCTCATGTGTTATAAGCACGGGATACCATTGCTTGATCCCTCGCTGGTGGACAGGCTGGATATCGCCATCGATGGTGCAGATGAGATCGATTACAGTCTAAATGCGATAAAGGGTGGCGGCGCTGCCAATACCATGGAGAAGGTCATAGCCAGCATGGCCGATGAGTTTGTAATCATTGTTGATCATTCCAAGCTGGTGGAAAGGCTGGCTGTATCTTTTCCGGTGCCGGTGGAGGTTATTCCGGCGGCTCTTGGTTTAGTGATGCGAAAGGTCAGAGAAATCGGCGCCAGGCCCGAGCTCAGGATGGCGGTCAGAAAAGCTGGGCCTGTGGTGACCGATAATGGGAATTTCATGTTGGACCTGTATTTTGATGAAGCGCCTGATGTATATTGGCTAAATCGCATGCTGAAATCAATCCCAGGGGTGGTGGAGACCGGCCTGTTTTTAGGGATAGCCCATAAAGCCTTGGTTGCCTGGGAGGATGGAGTGGAAGTGATGCTGGCTGGTCAAAAAGGCTGAATGCCGTGCAGCTAAGTAAAGCTTAACAACAAAAAAGGAGAGGTAAAATGGGTAGAGTACACGTTTTAGATCATCCGTTGATTCAGCATAAGCTGTCCCTTGTCAGGGATAAAGAGACGGGGGCCAAGGAGTTCAGAGAGCTGGTAGAAGAGATATCTATGCTTATGGCCTATGAGGTTACCCGTGACCTACCGCTCAAAGAGGTGGAGATAGAGACTCCGATTGGCAAGGCCAAGACCAAGGTCATATCCGGTAAGAAACTGGGAATCATACCTATTTTAAGAGCAGGGCTTGGAATGGTAGACGGCATGCTCAAGCTCATACCGGCTGCCAAGGTAGGACACATAGGCCTGTATCGTGACCCCGAAACGCTGGAGCCGGTAGGATATTACTGCAAGCTGCCCCCAGATGTAGAAGAGAGGGAGCTCATTGTAATCGATCCCATGTTGGCCACCGGCGGTTCGGCATCTGCGGCTTTGAATTTCATAAAACAAAAGGGTGCCAGAAGCATAAAGTTCGTTTGTTTAATAGCCGCTCCCGAGGGTATTGAACGCCTTCGGCGGGATCATGAGGATGTAGATATATTTGTAGCGGCCATAGATAAATGCCTCAACGAACACGGGTATATAGTACCCGGCTTGGGGGATGCCGGAGACAGATTGTTTGGGACGAAATAATTTCAATAGTATTTGTTGAAGGGGGAAATCTGCTGTTTGCACCGCAAAACAGAACGGTCGGTTAAGAGAGGTGGTGCTGGGTTATGGGTATAGATGCCATAAAGGAGATTAGGCAGACAGAGCAGCAGGCTGAAGAGATCAAGAAGCAGGCAATGGAAAAGGCGAGGGAGATATTGAGGAAGGCCGAGGAAGAGGGTAACAGATTTCTGGTAGAGGTGACTCAGCAAGCGCAGCAAGAGAGGCAGCAGTTTATGCGTCAGGCTGAAGAGGAAGCCAGGAAGGAGATAGAGGCTTTAAACCAGAAAGCGGAGGAAGAGTGCCAAAAGATACGTCAAATGGCCCAGGCCAAGCTGGATAAAGCCATTTCCTTGATTATGGGAAAGGTCGTGAATATGGATGGCCATAGTTGAAATGAAAAAACTGTTCCTCGTTGGCTTGCAGGCTGACAAGGATAGGATACTTAATGCCATTCAGCTCATGGGCAATGTAGAAATCGATAATATCGAGCTTGAAGAGTATGCTGAAGAGGGGCAGGATGGCGAGACCCAGCTTTTAGAAAGATATGACGGTCAGGGGATTGTGGAGTGCATCGAATCCCAGCTATCAGAAATAAAGTTTGCGTTGGATTTTATTGGACGTTATAATAATTTGAAGCGTTCGGCATTTGCGCCCAAACCAGCTGTCAGCCTTGAGGAGCTCAACAAGGTGCGCAAAAATGCTGATTCCATATTGCAGGTTGCAGCCACCTGCCGTAAGCTGGAACAGCGCCTTATAGAGCTGTCGTCTCGTGAGACCCGCGTGCTCAGCGCAAAACAACAGCTGTTGCCTTGGAAGGAATTGAACATCCCTCTGGAGCAGATAGGCAATACCTTGGCGACCCATACGATGATAGGTACGGTAGAAAAAGGGGTTGCAGCCCAGTTTGAGGAGAGGATGGTACAGGAGCTGGGTGCAAGGGAGTTTTACATACAGAGAGTTGGAGAGGACAAAGAGCAGGTCAACTACTTTTTGGCATATCACAGGGATTTGGCAGAAGAGGTGGATGTGCGGCTGAAGGAGCTGGGGTTCAACCGCGTAAGCTTCAGCAATATGGAAGGCACTCCTGCAGAGATTATAAAGCGATGCGACCATGAGCTGCGTGCCATTGATGCCGAAAGGCAAAAGATAGAGGAGCAGGCAAGGGCGCTGGCGGTACGGGTCAAGGAGCTGGAAATCCTTTACGATGCTCTGTCGATACAGAGGGATAAGGAAGAGGAAGGGTTAAAGCTTCTGCAAACCGGCCAGGCTTTTGTGCTTAAAGGGTGGGTTCCCAGCCGTTATGCCGAAGCCTTTGTATCTAAAATGCACAGCATTACCTCTGCGGTTTACATTCGGCTGGAGGACCCGGAGCCTGATGAGCTTTTTCCGGTGGCGTATGATAATCCGCCTTTGGTACAGCCTTTTGAGCTGGTTACCGAGCTTTACAGCACGCCCCATCCCCGCAGCATAGACCCCAATCCATTTGTGGCGCCGTTCTTCTTCGTATTTTTCGGCATAATGATGGGAGATGCGGGGTATGGCATCGTCATCGCATCTATAGCTTATTTGGCCATGCGTAAGCTAAAGCTTAAGGGAATGGGTAAAAAGCTGGGTATGCTGGTGTTTTTGGGGGGGATATCCACTTTTCTGTGGGGTGCTGTGTTTGGAGGATGGTTTGGCAATGCGGGCCAGCTTTTAGGGCTGCCCCCCTTATGGTTTGAACCGGCTGCTCAGCCAATAAAGATGCTCATATTTTGTTTTGCTTTAGGCCTCATTCAGATTTTCGTAGGCATGGGCATCAAGGCTTACATGAGCATACGCCAGGGCAAGGTTTGGGATGCCATGTTTGACCAGGGGTTTTGGTATATTACCTTAATAGGCCTGGTGCTTATGGCGACATATTCGAAAGTGGTAGGGCAGTACATGGCGCTGGCCGGGGCAATCGGGCTTGTGCTCACTCAAGGCAGACATCAAAAGAACATCATAAAGAGATTGCTGACTGGCATATTGAGCCTGTACAATATCACCGGCTATTTTAGCGATATGCTTTCATATTCAAGGCTCTTTGCCTTAGGGTTGGCCGGTGGTGTCATCGGCACGGTCATAAATCAGCTGGGGCTTATGGTAGCAAAGTCGTGGATCGGCTGGATAATTGCCATAGTTGTCTTGGCAGCAGGGCATTTATTCAACATACTCATCAACATACTGGGTGCATATGTTCACTCCAGCAGGTTGCAGTATATAGAGTTTTTTGGCAGGTTTTTTGAGGCTGGAGGCCATGCCTTTAAGCCTTTACGCATAAAGACAAAATTTATTGATGTATACAAGGAAGAGGAGGCTGTTTGATATGGAATTAGGACAGATTTTTGCAGTATTGGGAACTGCGGCGTCAACTACTGAGACAGGTTTGAGCTTGGGACAGATATACGCTATTTTGGGAGCTGCTACAGCAGTGGCGCTGGCAGGACTCGGTTCGGTAATCGGTGTGGCCATTGCTGGTCAGAGTGCGGCAGGCGTGGTAACCGAAGATCCTGATAAGTTTGGTCAGGTACTGCTGCTTCAGGCTTTGCCCGGTACTCAGGGGATTTACGGCCTGCTCATAGGTTTTATCATCATGAATAAGCTGAACATCTTTGGTGGTATGATAGATGTTTCCACCGAGACTGGGCTGTTGCTCTTTGTGAGCGCTTTGCCCATTGCCATAGTGGGGCTTATATCGGCCATATACCAGGGGAGAACCTCTGCGGCTGTCATTGGGATAATTGCAAAGCGGCCTGAAGAGCTTGGTAAGGCCATCACATTCCCGGTAGTGGTGGAAACCTATGCTGTGCTGGCTCTGCTGGCTTCCTTCCTCATGGTGAACGGTATCCCAGTGTAGGAGTGGGTGCCATGAATGGGTTTGACAAGATCAAGCAGCGTATTCTGGAAGATGCTCAGCAGGAAGCCGAACGCATAATCCAGTCGGCTGAGGAAAAAGCAAGGGAGATTAAAGAGGCCAAGGCCAATGAGGCCGGCAAGCTTAAAAAGCGCTTGACCGAGCAAAACATGGAGGCGGCCCGCGAGCATAAAAGAAGGATGCTGGTGTCAGCTCAGCTGGAGATGAAGAAAAAGGTGTTGGCCGCCAAGCGAGATATGATAGAAGCCGTATTTAGAAGGGTTATTGAGAGGATAAGCGGCATGGCCGATGACCAATACAGGGAGGTCATTGCTTCCATGCTTTTGAATGCCCCTCTTCAGGGAGATGAAGAGGTGGTATTCTCGGTTTATGACCAGTACCGCCTGGACCAGGGTTTCCTGGATTACGTCAATGAACAGCTAAAAAAACAAGGACGGAAGGGACAGTTGCGCCTGGCGCCCGATAGAGGGCAGTTTAAGGCCGGCTTTGTCCTTCGAGGACATGAAGTTGAGATAAACAGCTCGTTTGAGGCAATTGTGAGGGCATTGCGAATTGAAATGGAGCCTCAAGTGGCTGAAATGCTATTCGGTGAACTTGCTTAAATTTAACTTGTTAAGCTTATAAAAGGTTTTAGAGTAGCAGAGTACATAATTGACTTGTTGTTGGCCGTAGGAAGGATGATATGATGCCTCAACCCAGTTATGAATACGGGGTGGCCAGAGTCAGGGTTTTGGAGACCAGGCTGCTTACTCGGGAGCGCATTGAGCGGATGGTGGATGCCGAATCTGCCGAGGAGGCACTCAAGGTGCTGTCGGAGACCAGCTATGCTCCTCTGGTTGCAGAGCTGAGTTCTCCCTATGAATATGATGAGCTCCTTTCGAAAGAGATGAAGAGAGTACGTGATTTCATCGATGAGATTTCGCCTGACCCAGCCATTACCGACCTGTTTTTCTTAAAATATGATTTTCATAATCTCAAGGTTTTATTGAAACACAGGTATTTAAGCGGCCAGGATGATGAGTTGCCCTTGGCTCAAATGGGCACTATTCCGGTGGAGGTTTTAAGGAAGGCCGTGGAGGATCCGGACAGCGGCATACTTCCGCCGTTTATGGCTGATGTCGTAAAGGATATTGACGAGATCTGTGTGCTGAAGGTTGACCCACAAAGGATTGACACCATGCTGGACCGGGCCATGTATGACCATATATTTGAAGTGTGCCGTAGGAAAAGGAATTCGTTTGCTCTCCGTTATTTTCAAATGCAGGTTGACCTTTTAAACTTCCGTTCGCTTTTGCGGGCAAAGAGGCTGGGCCAGGGGTTTGACTTTTTGAAGGAAATGCTGATTCCACACGGCAGCCTGAGCGTTTCTTTCTATAGCCGTGCCATTGAGCAGCCGTATGAGCAGTTGATCAAAGAGGTGGAATCCACTCCTTACGGGAAAGTTGTAGCTGAGGGCGTTCAGGACTTTTTGCGGACGGGTACTCTAACTGCTTTTGAAAGGCTGATGGATGACTATCTGCTGAGTTATGTCAAGTCGGTGAGATATAATCCATTTGGAATAGAAGCCATTGTGGGGTATCTGTTGGCCAAGGAAAACGAGATTAAGCTCATACGCATAATCATGGTGGGTAAGATAAACGACCTGCCTGCCGAAAAAATTCGTGAAAGGCTACGTGATGTGTATGTATAAGATGGGCGTAATTGGCGACAAGGACTCAATACTGGGGTTTAAGGCTTTGGGCCTGTCGGTTTTCCCGGTTACACAGCCTGAACAGGCTGCTAGGCTTATTCACAGGCTGGCCAAAGAGAACTATGCGGTTTTGTTCATAACCGAACCGATAGCAAAGGACATCCAGGAGACCATCGATAGATACAGTGCTCAGCCTTTTCCTATTATTACCTTGATTCCCAATAATGCTGGGAGCATGGGGCTGGGAATGAAAGGGATCAAAGCCAGCGTGGAAAAGGCGGTAGGAGTCGACATTTTATTTGGAGAGCGAGGGTAGGTGAGCTATGCAGGGTAGGATAGTAAAGGTGTCGGGGCCGCTTGTCGTAGCCGAAGGAATGGCCGATGCCAAGATGTTCGACGTGGTGCGAGTAAGCGACAAGAGGCTCATTGGCGAGATAATAGAGCTACGGGGAGATAAGGCTTCGATTCAGGTATATGAGGAGACCTCGGGGCTAGGGCCGGGAGAGCCTGTGTACTCCACTGGCGAGCCTTTAAGCGTAGAGCTGGGGCCGGGGCTTATAGGCTCCATATTTGACGGTATACAGCGTCCCTTAACCCTCATACGTGAAAAGGTGGGGGACCGCATTGTAAGGGGTATTGAGGTTCCTTCATTGGATCGAGAGCGCAAGTGGGAATTTGTGCCCCGTGTCAAGCCAGGGGACCAGGTTGAACCCGGTGACATAATAGGGGTGGTCCAGGAGACCTCCATAGTGGAGCACCGCATTATGGTGCCCCAGGGTATAGAAGGTGTCATAGAGTGGATCCACCAGGGGCTGGCTACAATTGTAGAGCCCGTCGCCAAGGTCAAAACAGCTGATGGGGCTACTGTGGATATTACCATGATGCAAAAGACCCCTGTTCGCATCGGGAGAAAGTACAAGGAAAAACTCCCGCCCACTCTTCCCCTGATAACGGGCCAGCGGGCTATCGATACCTTCTTCCCAGTGGCCAAGGGAGGGGTGGCTGCCGTACCCGGGCCGTTTGGCAGCGGTAAAACGGTGGTACAGCACCAGCTGGCAAAGTGGGCCGATGCCGACATCATAGTGTATGTGGGCTGCGGGGAGCGGGGTAACGAGATGACCGATGTTCTCATGGAGTTCCCTCAGCTGAGAGACCCCAAGACCGGTGAACCGCTTATGAAGCGGACGGTGCTCATTGCTAATACTTCTGATATGCCTGTGGCGGCCCGTGAGGCGTCCATATACACTGGTATCACCATTGCGGAATATTTCAGGGATATGGGCTACAACGTCGCTATCATGGCCGACTCCACCTCAAGGTGGGCCGAAGCCCTTCGCGAGATGTCGGGCCGTTTGGAGGAGATGCCTGGTGAGGAGGGCTATCCGGCCTACTTGAGCTCCAGGCTTGCGGAATTCTACGAACGGGCTGGCCGCGTCATATGTTTAGGGAAAGACGGCCGAGAAGGCACTATAACCGCTATTGGTGCCGTTTCACCGCCCGGCGGTGACTTCTCGGAACCTGTAACCCAGGCCACATTGCGCATAGTTAAAGTCTTCTGGGCTTTGGATTCACAGCTTGCATACCGCAGGCACTTCCCTGCCATAAACTGGCTAACCAGCTATTCGCTGTATCTTGATCGGTTGAACGAGTGGTACAACAAGGAAGTATCGGAGGAGTGGCTTAAGCTTAGGCAGGAGGCCATGGCCCTTTTGCAGGAGGAGGCTCAGCTGGAGGAGATAGTCAGGCTGGTGGGAGTAGATGCCTTGTCGGTGAGGGATAGGCTGGTGCTGGAGGCTGCTAAGTCCATCAGGGAAGATTACCTGCACCAAAACGCTTTCCACGACGTGGATACCTATACTTCTCTTGCCAAGCAGTACAAGATGCTCAAGCTGATAATCGAGTTTTATCATCTGGGCCAAAAAGCTCTGGATGCAGGGGCGGAGTTCAGCCAGGTGGTCAACCTTCCGGTAAGAGAGCGCATAGGGCGAGCTAAATACACTCCCGAGGGCCAGCTGGAGCAGCTGGATGAGATCCTAAAAGAGTTAAGGGAACAGATGTCGTCTTTGATGTCAGAGGGAGGCGTGGCTTATGCTTAAAGAGTACAGGACCATTACCGAAGTAGTTGGCCCCTTGATGCTGGTGGAACACGTGGAGGGGGCAAAATATAACGAGCTGGTGGAGATCGAGCAGGCCAATGGCGAGATTCGTAGAGGTCGCGTCCTTGAGGTGGATGGAGATAGAGCACTGGTCCAGCTCTTTGAGGGCTCTCACGGCTTGAGGATTGCCGATAGCAAGGCGCGCTTTTTGGGCAGGAGCATAGAGCTGGGCGTATCTAGGGATATGCTGGGACGCGTATTTGATGGAATGGGAAGGCCTATAGATGGAGGTCCCGAGATTATTCCCAAAAAGCGCATGGACATAAACGGTGAACCTATCAACCCGGCAGCTCGCGACTATCCTTCCGAGTTCATCCAAACGGGAATTTCAGCTATCGACGGTCTTAATACTCTGGTGCGCGGGCAAAAGCTGCCCATTTTCTCGGGGGCGGGGTTGCCCCATGCCCAGCTGGCTGCACAGATTGCCCGTCAGGCCTGTGTGCTAGGCAGCGATACCAACTTTGCTGTAGTGTTTGCTGCCATAGGTATAACCTTTGAAGAGGCCGACTTTTTCGTATCGGATTTTCGAAGGACCGGTGCCATCGAACGGGCGGTGTTATTCATGAACCTGGCCGATGACCCGGCCATTGAGCGCATCTCCACTCCCCGTATGGCATTGACGGCTGCCGAATATCTGGCCTTTGAAGAGGATATGCATGTGTTGGTCATACTCACCGATATTACCAACTACGCCGAGGCGTTGAGGGAGATATCGGCGGCCCGCAAAGAGGTACCCGGTCGTCGCGGTTATCCGGGCTACATGTATACCGACCTGGCCACAATGTACGAGAGAGCGGGGAGGATAAAGGGTAAAAAGGGTTCTATCACGCAGATCCCCATACTCACCATGCCTGAGGATGACAAGACGCATCCCATTCCCGACCTAACGGGTTATATCACAGAGGGGCAGATAATACTGAGCAGGGAGCTTTACCGCAAGGGCGTAAATCCGCCCATTGATGTTTTGCCATCCCTGTCCCGTCTGAAGGATAAAGGTATAGGTGAGGGTAAAACTCGGGAGGACCATGCCGATACCATGAACCAGCTGTTTGCAGCCTATGCCCGGGGTAAGGAAGCCAAGGAACTAGCGGTGGTGCTGGGCGAAACGGCTCTCTCGGATATAGATAAGCTGTACGCCAAATTTGCCGACGAATTTGAGAGGCGGTATGTATCCCAGGGCTTTGAGACCAACCGCTCGATTGAGGAGACGCTCAACCTGGGGTGGGAGCTGTTGTCAATACTGCCCAGAAGCGAGCTTAAGCGTATTCGCGATGAGTACATCGATAAATATTTTCCCGGAGACAAAGGGGATGAATAGTTTATGGCTGTAATGAGGGTTAACCCCACGCGCATGGAGCTTACCCGCCTGAAGAATAGGCTCCAGGTGGCTGTAAGGGGGCACAAGCTGCTTAAAGACAAGCGTGATGAGATGATGCGCAGGTTTATAGACTTGATAAAGCGAAATAAGGAGTTGCGGGAGCGCGTAGAGCAAAAATTAACCCTGGCGTTTAAGGATTTTTTGATGGCGCGGGCTGTTATGTCATCTGAAGTGCTGGAAGAGGCCATAATGTTTCCCACCCGTAGGGTGGAGATAAAGCCTTCAATTGGGAACATCATGGGGGTGATCGTTCCGGTCATTGAGTACAAGGAAGTGACCGACCGGGAGCTTTCTCCTTACCCTTATAGCTTTGCGGCCACTTCGGCCGAGCTGGATGGCGCTATTGCCGCCTTTTCTGACATCCTCCCTCTTATGGTGGAGCTGGCTCAGATAGAAAAGACGTGTCAGATGCTGGCTGATGAAATTGAAAAGACCCGTCGCAGGGTAAATGCCCTGGAATACGTCGTGATCCCTCAGCTTAAAGAGACCATACGTTATATTACCATGAAGCTGGATGAAAACGAGCGCGGAAACCGTACCAGGCTGATGAAGGTGAAGGATATGCTGGAGAAAAAGGATGCAACCATATAACGAAATAATTGATTTTTGCAAACTTTGACTTCTCCCCGCCCTGGAAGGGGCGAGGATTCTTGACAGCTCCGAATTTCAGGCCGTCTTCCCTACTGGGTGGATATTCCACTCAATAGGGCAACACAGGTGTGGTGTGTACCTCACACCTGT
>Ga0224486_100045_pt1 | contig 67914 bp, 63 predicted proteins | sample TexhydDE_CT_test_FD_172013 | JGI IMG/M metagenome (GOLD analysis project Ga0224486, IMG submission 172013) | Fracking water microbial communities from deep shales in Oklahoma, United States - hydraulically fractured wells DE_CT_test ... | reverse complement strand
GAGGATGAACCTTAGCCGGTCTTTTTGGCGTAAAAGAGAGAGAAATATACTGGAAATATTTAACATAGAAAATTAAGGTAAAATGTTATTATATGGTATTGTTAAAAAATTTACTCCTCATGGCTGTTATTTTAAAAATATATTTGACTTTGGATGAAATTTTTGGTATTATAAAAACACAAGAAAGCTTCAGGAATAAAGTTGAAGCTGAAGATAAAAATGATGCTACACAAAACGTAATAAAGTTAATGTGACGGATAAAGACCTTGCTTTTCCTGAAGTAAGGTTTTATTTTTCAGTAGGAAGGGGATGATTCCATAGGACTAGATATGAATAAACATACGACTACGCAAAAAATTTGAAACAAAATTTGAACCTAATCGTTTACATTTTTTATCAGTATTTTTCAGCGTAGTTGTCTATGATTACGATTGTGCAGTATCTCGAAAATACGGGTATTATCAGGAAACAAGGCAAAGACAGTCAAATCAGCAGCGATACTTAATCCTTTAAGTTTACTATATCCCCAAATTTGATAAAGTACACCACAAAGACATATGCAAATTTAACCCTTATTTGTGCAGTACGTAGCGATACTGTACTTTATAATTTCCCTCCACTTCATACAGTCAACATAAGCAAGAGATTTGAAGAGTACAGGTTTCAGAGTCCACAAGTTATCAAACATGTAGTGGCAGACCAACTCTACCAAGAATTAATTTTCGACACTTTCGTTCAAACTCTCGAAAACAACAAAGTATATTCTACAGTTGCAGGTGCTGTCCGAAGCTTTCTTGGGTTAAACAAGGCTGCTTAAATTACTTATAAAGTGGTGTCTCAACAACTAAAATGATCTATATATACGGCTTATCATAATCGATTATCATCAAGAGTAACTGACTATTTTTACAGATATTGTGGTTGTTTCAGGTTGATATATCTACCTTCTCGTAGCTTCAATAACGGGGATAATAAACAGAGGTGAATTGTGTATTATTACTACTATTTTGTTGGAAGGGGAGATAAAAATGAAAAAAATAATAACGAAAATGGTATTGTTTTTAATTGTAATAGTTATGGTATTACCGATGACTGCATTTACTGATTCCGTAGACTCAAAACGGAGCATGGATGAACTTGATATAATACTTGTTGCTCATAGATTTATGTCAGGCATATCTGGTACAGACGGTTTAGATCTTTGGGATAATATTACAGGAGTAAAGGAAATTGTAGACCTATATGATATTTACGGTAATGTTATTGCATATTATATATCGTTTGAACCCAACGGTTATGCAATTGTCAATAATAATCTTGATAATCCTATAGCTATAGAATTTGGTGAAGGTGACAATTACCCAATTAGAAATATTATTGATAGCATGGCAGATAAGACAGTAGATTCAGCTAGTACAATTGAAATCTGTTACGCAGGACCGACAGGCAGTTTCCTCAGAAGTGAATTAGCTACCTACCAAACAGAGGCTGAATTTAGTACACTTAAGCACGCATTGGATATTATGTATACTGAATTATCGCAAATAAATGAGGAGGAAAAAGCTCTGCACGAAAAAAGGCGTGTTTATGCAATTGAAAACGCCTTTGAAATAGGAATTCAGGGCGGCGAATATGACTTTATAAAATGGGATGATATGCCAAGCGGAACTTATACTTCAGGTTGGCTTCCTTTTTATGGGACTACATGGGCAGTAATGCAGGATTTCGAGGATATAGCTAATAATCACTGTGGTGCGACTGCGGCGACAAACATTGCTTTATACTTTGCAACTACTGTTAATCCAAACATAAAGAAAAATAATAGTGTCAGAGATACTTTTATCGACTTGCATAGCAGAATTGGTAATGGACCAGTATTAAACTTTAACAATGAACTGAAAGCATATATATCCTCAAGGGGAAGTACATTGAATTATAGTGCGCAATTACCCAATACTTTTTCTGAAGTAAAAAAAGCCATAGGCGAAAGAAGACCACTTTCACTTTTGTTGATGGGAGGTCCTTTCAACTATCATTGGATTGTGGGGGTAGGCTACCGAGAATATGATAATGGTGAGAAGTATGTAAGAGTTGTAACAGGATGGGAAAATTCAGCCAATAATTTCTGGTATTTTCATCCCCCCTTGCTTGTGTGGATGTTTAAATATTGGGCATATTAAAAGAATATACATCAGATATAAGAGGGAGTAATACCCCACCCTTATATCTGATGAGAGGTGGTGCTGTATATGAAAAAGAAGTTGGTAATTATAGCAATTTCGGCAGGGATATCCGCAGGAATATATATTGCTGGCTATCTTATTTGTAAATCATATTTTATGTGGGGTAGCCCCATGCAAAGTTATACAGCGGACTGGACTACAAGACATTATTATCTTTATATATGGATAGTGTCCATTTTATTGGCAGTATTCAATTATCCTGCAACATCTCTAGCAACAACTGCTGGATGTTTTATTGGTATTGTTATAGGTGATACCCTAGGTGAATTTATTAGAACAATACGTCTATCAAATCTCGATCGACTTATAGCAGAGGGTGTTTCTCCCGGAGTTATCCATGAGTTGCATATCCATTATGGTGTTCCTATCTGGCTTGGAACTATTGTTATTGCCTATGTAATTGGCCTAAATATCGACAAAAAAATTAGAAAGAACTCAAAAAAAGAAGCTTCAAAAAAAGAAGCTTAATGTTGGTTGATATGAAAACGAAATTGAACATTATAACGAAACGAAACATACTGTCGAGGATAAGATATCTATATCCTTTGGTGATAGTAGGATTTTTGAAGTCAGTATACTTTTGCGCCAGTTATAACCCTACTATCACTTATTTTTATCTTTTTAAAGAAGTTATTATTCAATCGGGGTGTTTACCAGTATGAAAATATTTAAATAAAGACATTATTCCTTTTATTTTGATTATTATCATCACAGCTGTTATGGCAGGTCATTATAAAGTTCAAAAGGATAAGATGGAAGATTTTGTAAACGAAAGCTTCTATATGAAATTTGTTAATTGTTTTTTAAGGTATAATGAAGATTTATATGATCAATTTAAGCCCGTTTTTGAAAAAAGCATATAACAATCGAAGAATTAGTTTTAATAAATCTATCAGCAAAAGAGATTGTCGACTTTGTTCATGAATTAACAGATTACTATAATGCGTTTTATGGAAACAGTAACAACATATTAGGAGAACCGAGTCAATATATACAGCTTATGCATTCAGTAATTTGTGTGGAAACATATAAACTGTTGAATGGTGACAAATATGAAATAGAAATACCTGATTATATACTTGAATATTTCAATCGTATTCAGTTAGAAGAAAAATTGAGTTTAATACAAAAGGCTATTCAAGAATTTCGGAACGAACATGGAGAATACTTGGAGGATCCATTAATGAATCCTGTAGGGAAAAGTTTTCTAAAAGATGCTTACTGGCAAAAACTACTTGATGAATTAGAAGATCGGGTGATGTGGCCGTCGAAATACAATAATCCATAAAGAGGTATGTACGGCTTTATCATTTTTGATTATTGACAACCGTTTAGAGGTTTGATATTATAAGCCTATACAAGAAGATATGCCAGATAACGGCTTTCCCAAGAATGTCCTGTCTGGCGCGATGAGACGAGACGAGAGGAGAAGAGAAAGGGGAGAGGAGATATGAAAAATTTAAGGGATTTTGTTTTAGCGGGATTATTGCTTGCAATTGGGGTGGTGTTGCATTATATCACACCTTCGACAGGCACACCCGTGAAGCCGGATTTTCTGCTGGCGATGCTGTTTTTATGCCTGCTGTGTTTTGAGGACGTCAAGGTGGGATTTGTAGCCGGGCTGGCAGCAGGCGTGCTGTCGGGCCTTACCACCAGCGTGCCGGGGGGATTTTTACCCAACCTCATTGATAAGATAATTACAACAGCTGTATTGATAGCACTTATATATGCTTTAAAGAGATTGATCAACATGTATATCCTCTCTATTGTAGTGCCGATTGTTGGGACTATAATAAGCGGGCTGGTGTTTCTGGGTGCAGCAATTGCGTTGGAAGTTCTTCCGGCAGAGATGTTTGTAGGCGCTTTTGTAACCGCTGTGCTTCCCGCTACAGCGGGTAACGTGATGCTGGTGGCATTGCTGTTTGGTGCTTTAAAGCAGACCGGCAGGCTTTATCAGAGGACTACTCGAAAGGTTTCGCCCTAAGAACCATTGTGAAGGACGTTTTGTAAATGGCATTGTGCCAGCGGGTAAAAGTTAAGCCAAACATTGAAGGCAGTAAACCTCCTTGGGTTGTTGGCGTGTTACTGACCCAAGGGGGCTTTTTTATGAAAAAATTTAATTGGGGGTGTGGTCAGTGAAAATCCTAACCGGTGGGAAGGTTTATCTTGAGGGAGAATGGAAGTGCGACGTAGACGTGGTGATGGAGGATGGCAAAATTTTGGATGTTGCTCCTAAAGGAAAGTATGCTGAGGGGGAAGTTATAGACGTTGAGGGGAATTATATATGCCCGGGATTTATAGATATCCACGTTCATGGATGCAAAGGCCGGGACGTCATGGATGGCAGCGTGGAATCCCTTGAAGTTATGGCTGAATTTATGGCTGCACATGGTACTACGGCTTTTTTGGCCACCACTACAACTCATGGGCGGGAAGAGATAAGGAAGAGCTTGAAAGCCGTAAGTGATGCTTTACATAAGAACATTAAAGGGGCTCAGATTCTTGGAGTCCATCTGGAAGGCCCTTTTATCAACTCCGAGGCAAAAGGTGCTCATGATGAAAAATATATACTTGCTCCCAGCCGTGAGAGTTTTAGAGAGCTGGTAGGGGATTACGAGAGCATCATAAAGAGGGTTACGATGGCTCCCGATGTTGAAGGGGCTAAGGAGCTGGTGAATTATTTAACGGGTAGAGGCATAGTGGTGTCTATGGGACACACAGTGGGCAGTTATGAGCAGTGTATGGCCGGGTTCGAGTGGGGGATGACCCACGTCACCCACTTGTACAATGCTATGTCGCCCTTGAGGCACAGGGAACCCGGAGCAGTGGGCGCTGCTTTTGATAGGGATGGGGTGACGGTGGAGCTCATCGCTGATCTGATTCATGTGCATCCTGCTGCTTTGAGGATTGCGGTGGCTGTGAAGGGCAGCGACAGCGTGGCTCTTATTACTGATGCCATGTCAGCTACGGGAATGGGCGATGGTGACTATGTCTTGGGTGGTCTGGAAGTAGTGGTAAAAGAGGGGGTAGCTCGATTAAAGGAGAGAGGTAATCTTGCGGGCAGTACCCTTACCCAGGATCAAGCCTTGCGCAACATGGTTTTAATAGGCATACCGCTGGAGGATGCTGTTAAAATGCTTACTGAGGTACCGGCTGATATCATAGGCATCGGAGATAAAAAGGGCAGGATAAAGAAGGGCTTTGATGCTGATCTGGTCATTTTGGATGAAAAGCTGCATGTCAGTAAGGTATTTATAAAAGGAGTGCAGATTGAGCTATAACATTTAGCTGTAATATTTAATGGGGGATACAATGCTGTGAAAGGCAAATTTTTGCTTTTTAAAGAGCTAGATATTACACAGGAGCTTAGGGAAGACCTCAATAGGATTGCATGGGGGGTTAGTTTGGGCATAGTGTTTTTTGTATGCCTGAACGGTGCCCCCTTTGCTGGCTTTGTACGTGCTCTTGGCGTCAGCGAGCTGATGTATGGCATTCTGATGTCGCTTCCGGTGGTGAGCGGCGTATTTCAGGTGCTGGCGGCTTATGTGCTGGAGTCCACAGGGGCCAGGAAAAAGCTGTTCTTGATAGGCGGCATGTTTCAGCGCCTTTCCATAATTCCCGTGGTACTCCTTCCACTTGTAATTCCTGAAGAGCTGAAAGGGTTGACCATAAGCCTCATAGTGTTCTTTTTGCTGGTTTCTGCAGTGGGCGGTGCCTTCAACGGCGTGACCTTTATGTCCTGGATGGCGGCACTTGTTCCATTGAAAATACGCGGCCGATTTTTCAGCCAGCGGCAGATGATGTTCACCTTTACCGGTATGGTGGGGGGAGTGCTGGCAAGCTGGGCACTGGATCGCATAGGCGGTTTTGTTGGCTTTGCGGTGGTATTCAGCATAGTGACGATATTCGCTGTAATGGATATCCTTTGTTTCATTCGGGTGTATGACCCGCCAATGGTAAAACCGCAGCATCAGCTGTCCCTGAAAAAGATGTGGAGCGCTGCGTTGCGGCACTCAAATTTCAGGCGGTATTTGATTTTCTGGGCGGTATGGGTGTTTGGCGTCAATATTGCCGGGCCATTTTTTAGTGCCTACATGATCGATTATTTGAAGATGAGCTACCTGGAAATCACCATCTATACTCAGGTAGTTAGCAATATCCTCACTATACTTGTCATACGAAAATGGGGTATGCTGGTTGATATGTTTGGCAACAAGCCGGTACTGCGCGTTTGCGGTACCGGGGTGTCTGCTCTTCCTTTTCTATGGCTGCTGGCCACTCCGGAGAATTATATGATCATTCCTTTTATACACGTTTTTACCGGCATATTCTGGAGTGGGATTGATTTGACCTCCAATAACCTGGTAATGAGCCTTTCACCTGACGAAAACCGCTCGTTTTATGTGGCTAGCTTTTCAATGGTGACATCGGTGGTGGGCAGTATAGTGGCTTATGCCCTTGGTGGCTTGTTTATGGAGGTTACGGCTGAACTGGCCAGAAATTTAAATATTGTAATTTTTGGGCATCAACTCACCAATTATCATATGCTGTTCATACTCTCTGCCGTCATACGGTTTATAGCCATAACCTTCCTGGTGTCTCCCATACATGAAGATGAATCGGTTGAGCCCAAGGAGATGATTCGCCGCTCCATCCACATGATAGTGGACAAAAGGGAGAAGCTGCAAAGGGTACAGGGATAAAAAACAGGTATACATTCATAATTTCCCTTGTCTTGAAATTTTTGAAGAGAGCTGTTTGGATATCAGCTTGAAAGTATAGGGATAGAAGCCCAGCAGGCTTTTTATGTTTTCCTCTAAATTGCGGTAAAATTTGAGTATCTTTTCCATTTCAGGTTCTGTCAGCTGGTAGTTGCCAAATCGGTTTTTAACTACCAGCTGGCATATGTCCATCATAGAGCCGGCGGAATTTGTAAGCCAGGCATCTACCCTCTGCGCATAAGAATAGGGGGTTTCCCCTCGGCGCATAGGGAATCCGTAAAGGGTAAGAAGCCACAGTATTTGCTGATAACAATAGCTGAGCTGCTTTTCAAAGGGCAGCTTTTTTATTTTTTTCCAGCGGAGGATGTCCCACACCCTGAGCCCTGCCATGCCTGTTCCTATTAGGATAAGCGTCATCAGCAAAACCAATACAAACCAGGGCATTCTGTCTGGCGACGAGGAATCGATGGGGCTGCCTACTTCAGCATTTACGTCGGGCTGGTAGGCGGGGATCTGTTCATCTTGCATCCATGGGTAAGTAGGTTCATCCCAATAGTAGCCGGGATACTGAGCCTGGTGTTGGCCTGTTAAGCCCTGCTGATGTTGAGCTTGGGGAGTGGGATCAAACGTCAGCCAGCCCACCTTCGGGAAATATATCTCCACCCATGCGTGGCCGTTGAGCTTTTTAACCTCGTAAAGGTTTCCTCTGTAGGGCTGAGAGGGCATCTTGAAGCCTTCTATATATCGGGTGGGCAACCCTACAATTCTGCCCATCACTGCCATTGCTGTGGCAAAGTAGGTGCAATAGCCTCTTTTGAGCTCGAATAAGAAGTAATCCACGAAGTCTACGTCTGGAGGAGTATAAGGGGGCTGCAGGGTATAATCGTAATTTTGTTGCAGGTAGGCCTGAAGGGCCAGCGCCTTGGCCAAAGGCGTCTTTATTTCCCGCGTAATGCTGTAGGCCAGTTCAGCAACCCTTGAAGGAACGCTGTCGGGTACCGACATATAGTGCTCTTGTATGTGAAGCAGCTTTTCGCGGTTGGCGCCCTCCCACAGAGGTTGCTGGGAGATGGGCTTGTGCCAGTCGATGATGGGAATATAACCTTCAAGGAAGTTTTGGAATGCTCGATCTTCAATAGCCGGCACGCTGACGTGCAGTATATAGTCATCTGATGCCGAGATATCTCTTGAGGTAAAGGTTTCCCCCTTGCCGTTGAAATAGGGAGTGAAGCCTCCCCATCTTTTCTGTACGGTGATGCCTTCCAGGCGCTGGGCGTTGAATATGACCGAGGTTTCAATGCCAGTATGGGTCACCGAGGCTTTTACAGGAATAAAAAAGCGATCCTTAAGCTCGCGGCTTAGGTCCTCCCATATGGGCTCATCCCAGTCGAATGCTTGGCGATATGCGTTTTCCCGGCTTATGCTGCTCAGCTTATATCGTTTATCCTCTATCGAGTCTTGCCAGCCACTGCCTGTGTACTCGTTGAGTATGGTGCCCCTTAAGTACAGGGGGGCAGTAGCCGTTACCCTCAACACCACGTCGTCGCTTATTTTTACAGGCCCGCCCAGTTGTTCAGATGAAGACGGGAAGCCGGTCTGAGAAAGGCGGAACGGCTGCCTGGGGCTTGAAAAAACTGACCATTCGGACCACCTGTCGCTTATATCCTGAACCGTCCGTTCGAGGAAATCCCATTTGAGGTGCCGTGTATCATGGGGTAGAAATATTGACGAGGTCAAAACTATGGCGATGGCCAGGGGTAGTGTTGAGACTTGCCATACTCCAAAATCAGGCATGGCGTACCGGCGCGAAAGCCTTCTGTATTGTTGTGTGTCCAGAAGCATAATCCACGCTAAAACCAGGGGCCACAGCCATGAAAGTATCTGGGTATGGCCCAAAGCCCATTCTATGGTTATAATCCCAGTACACAGGATAGATGATATAACCAGCCATTCAAGCTTTATGACCAACAGATATATGATAAGCGATAGGATGAACACTATGAGCCAGGTGCTTGGATGGACGTACTGCGGCTCAAAGGAAGCCATGCCAAGGGTATAATCAACTAACCACTTAAAAAGGTTTAAGACTTCGTTTAACCAGCTTTTGGCCGCAAAATATCTCAGGAATATTCCTATACCCGTAGCCGTGGCCGCCGTCAGAGTTATTAAGGTCAGGCGGTTGGAGAAATAAATGGAAAGGGCTATATAAAATGCCGTTACCATGAGCAGTATGGTCCAATATGGCATGGGAAAGCCCAGGGATACCAGTATGGACTTTGCCAGCCCGCTCACCATGAGGGTGAATATCAGCCATTTCATTATGTAGTTGAGCATGGGATTGGAGACGGTTTTTTGGCTCATAGCGCTCTCTCCAGTACCCTGTCTATTCGTTCGTCGGTGTGCAGTGCAAAACAAGGTATTTCACGCTTGTTTAGTTCGTCAATCATGCGCTTTATATCCTCGTTCAGCTCCGGGCCGTGGTATACCAAAAACACCAGTGGGTGTATGTCCGACTGCTTTAGCAGGCACAAATGGTTGAACAGGCGGTAGCTCATGTCGTGGATGATGAGCACTATGCTTTCGCCCTTGCTAAATCCGGGAGATTCCATGGAAAGTATCTCGTCCATGCGGAAAGGGCTGTTAAACGGCAGCGCTGCCAGGTAGTCGAAAAAGCGGGTGAAATCGCCGGGATTCCTTCCGCTGAGCTGTTGGCGTTCCCTGTGATAGACGATTAGCTGCAGCGAAAGCCATTTTGAGAGCACAAAGTGTATGACAGCCACAGCGCATTCTATCATCTGGTCCTCCACCTTGTAACGGGCCATCCCTTCAGACGGATAGGGGAAGGTTTCCAGGAACATGAGTATTTGCGGCTGGGTGTTGGTTTCGTAGTTTTTGACGTACAGGTCCTGTAGCTTGGCGGATATTTTCCAGTGAATTTTTTTAAGCGGGTCCCCGTATTTATACTGGCGTATATCGCTTAAAGATGCGGGCTCTTCGGTGGCCAAAAATTCCTGTCTGGTGGTGCCTTCGGCTTGAATTTGGGGCAGGGGAAGGCTGGTCAGCCTGACGACTCTAGGTGTCACGCTTAGCTCAAGGGGCTTGTGGTACGAACGGTTGAGCAGATTCATGGAAAAGGTAAACAGGCCGAAGGGGTCGCCAACTTCCACGCCGGTGATGCCCACCGTGTAGTGGCCTCTCAAATCGCATATGAAATCCTCTTTGATTTCACCGTAATGGAATGGGAGGATACACAGGACCTCTTCTTTGACATCGTTTGTCAGAACCGACTGCGGTATTTGATAAAACACCTTGATGTAGGGGTATATGAATGGCTTGTCATTGTGTATCTGTATGACCAGCGAAGCACTGTCTCCTTTTGTCGCCTGCTCAGGGGTTATCCTCTGCAGATACCGGAAATCCATAAGCACCCACAGGTTGGTGATGAGGGCGTAGAATATCAGCGATGCAACCACCGTAAAGCCCATGAAGAATATCTTTTCCCCGCTATAAAGTCCCAATCCTAGGAAAAGCACTCCAAGGCCAATCATAAGGGCACGCAGATGCTTCATGGCCCCATCACTGGCACGTACACCGAGTTTAAGATTGACCTCAATATCCGTTCTGCCGTCATTTCTTTAAGCCGCGCTTCGGGCTTGAGTATCAGGCGGTGAGACAGGACCGGGACGACCATCTTCTGCACATCATCGGGTATGACGTAGTCCCTGCCCTCCAGGAGGGCGTATGCCTGTGAGGCCCGCATGAGGGCGATGGCTCCCCGGGGACTTGCGCCCAGCGTCAGGTCCTTGTGTTCACGGGTACAGGCAACCAATTCGGCTATGTATTCCTTTATGGCCTCGGCCACATTTATGTGTCTAACCTGCTGCTGAAGCTCCAAGATTTGCTGTGCGTCGGCTACCGGCTTTAAATCCTCCATGGGGTTCCGAGTTTGAAAGCGGGAGAGTATGAACATCTCCTCGCGCTTTGTTGGATAGCCTATCGACACTTTGATGAAGAAGCGATCCAGCTGAGCTTCGGGAAGCGGGAATGTACCTATGTATTCAATCGGATTCTGGGTAGCCAGCACAATGAAGGGCTGCGGTACGGGATAGGTTTTCCCATCCACAGTTACCTGGTGCTCTTCCATGACCTCCAGAAGGCTGGCCTGGGTTTTGGGGGAGGTGCGGTTGATCTCGTCGGCCAGTATGACCTGGCTCATTATCATCCCTGGCTTGAATTCCATTTCGCCGGTTTTGAAGTTGTACATGGTAAAGCCGGTTATATCCGAGGGCAGGATGTCGGGCGTGAACTGGATGCGTTTGAAGGACAGGTTGAGAGACCTGGCAAGGCACGATACGAGGGTGGTCTTGCCCACACCGGGGACATCTTCGATGAGCACATGCCCTCCCGCCAGAAGGGCGATGAGGATAAGGCGTATGACTTCGCTCTTCCCTACTATTACCTTTTCTATGTTTTCCTGAATATCCTTGACGAGCTTTTGAGGATTGTTCATGTTTTTACCTACTTTCTTGCTTTATCTTTTTACCAATCTTGCATAATGACCCTTCTGTTTTGCTTATAAGAATAATCTGCGGGAATTTAATCGATGATTAAATGCGACGCCATAAGTTTTAAAGGCTCCAGCAATTTGCGTTTAACTGCTGTGAGTTTGCATTTGGTTGGCTCAAATTGGCGGAGCGACTAAAGCAGTTGATTATGCGTTTTTAAATTATTCAGGATGTTTAAAAATATTATACCATATATGTGCGCTGAAACGGATTACTGCGTTTTTTATTTTTTAATCTCATTTTGCGCTTTTTGGCAAGGTTTCGTGATATAATGAATCTGATAGTGCTGGTACATAGTTTAATGGGGTTTCTGGTGCCTAAAAGATATATAACCTTAAAATATAAATGTTTAACACGGTTTTTTGCATAAGGAAGGGTGCTGATTCTTATGCGGGATGCGGTACTTAATATGTTGCTTGATAATTTGGGCAACTTCGTTTCAGGTGAGGACATAAGCAGACGGCTGGGCATAACCCGGGCTGCCGTGTGGAAGTACATAAGGCTTTTGCAGAATCAAGGGTATGTGATAGAATCGTCTACCAAAAAGGGATACTGCTTAAGGCAGGTTCCGGATATTCTCGACGAGGCGTTGCTTGTTCGCGGGCTCAATACGTCCCTTTTGGGAAGAAATGTAGAGATACATCCCTCCATAGGCTCTACCAATGCGCGGGCCAAGGAGCTGGCATTGAATGGTGCACCCGAGGGGACGGTGGTCATTGCCGATGAACAGGTACAGGGGCGGGGGCGATTGGGGCGCAGCTGGGTATCGCCGTCCGGCAAAGGCATATGGATGTCGGTGATATTGAGGCCTCATCTGTTCCCACAGCAGGTCCCGAAAATAACGATTGTGACGGCTGTTGCGGTGGCAAATGCCTTAAAGCGATCGGCTCAGATTGAGGTGGGCATCAAATGGCCCAATGACATAGTATGCGGTGGGAAGAAGCTGTGCGGTATTTTGACCGAGGTGCATGCCGAACCTGAGGTTATACACTATGCCGTTGTTGGGATAGGGCTAAATGTTAATCTTTCGCTTGAGGATTTCCCTGATGATATAAAGGATTTAGCCACTTCTTTGAGAATAGAGAAAGGCAAGGAGTTTCACCGTGTAGACATAATAAAGGCTATACTGCAAGAGATGGAAAAAGGTTATTTGCAAAAGCTGAACGATGATGGCTTTGCTGAGCTTTTAAAAGAGTACGAGAGGCGTTCGGTGATATTGGGAAAGCGAGTACGGGTAATCGGCGTTGGCGGTGAATTTTCCGGGTATGCCGAAGGGTTTGGTGAGGATGGCTCTTTGATGCTTCGGCTGGATGACGGCTGCCTGGAAAGAATACTGGCGGGAGATGTATCCATAAGGGGGGAGAGCGGCTATGTATGACGGGAAAATTACCGACGTGCCCGGCATTGAGGTGGGGCATGCTCAGGACTTTCATGCCAAGACGGGCTGTACGGTGGTCATAAGCAGGGAAGGGGCGGTGGGCGGCGTGGACGTCCGGGGTTCGGCGCCGGGCACCAGGGAGACCGACCTTATGCGCCCTATGAATCTGGTAGAGAGGGTCCATGCTGTGGTGCTGTGCGGCGGGAGCGCTTTCGGCCTGGCTGCAGCCAGCGGCGTGATGAGATACCTGGAAGAGCAGGGAATAGGGTTTGACACCGGCGTGGCCAAGGTGCCCATTGTGGCCGGCGCCGTGATATTTGATTTGGGGTACGGTGATTGGCGCGTTCGTCCAGACGAAAGGATGGGCTATGAGGCGTGTTTGAATGCCAGCACCGGCGATGTGCCTCAGGGCAGCGTAGGCGCAGGGACGGGGGCTACCGTCGGCAAAATACTCGGGATGGAGGGGTGCATGAAGGGAGGAGTTGGCACCTCGAGCATAAGATTGCCTGGAGGCATTGTGGTGGGGGCCATAGTGGTGGTCAATGCTTTGGGAGATGTAGTCGAGCCGGGAACCGGGAGAATACTGGCAGGTGCCCGGGACCCCAAAACAGGAAAATTCATAAATACATGGAAATTTATACTGGAAGGCAATGCCATAAAAGATGCAGAGGCCGGTAACACCACCATTGGCGTTGTGGCCACCAACGCTTACCTTACCAAGGAGCAGGCCAACAAGGTGGCTGCCATGGCTCATGATGGCCTGGCGCTGACCATAAGGCCTGTACATACCATGCTGGACGGCGATACTCTCTTTGCCCTGTCGACCGGTAAAATCGAGTGTGATGTAAACGTCATCGGCACGGCAGCTGTTGAGGCAGTTGCCAGGGCTGTGGTCAATGCCGTGGAAAATGCTTAGACATCATTTTGAGCATGTTAATTTTTTGAAGGAAAAGTGAGAAAATGGCCACAACTTAGGGTTAAAATACGTGAAATGGCAGTGAATGGAGGTACAAAATGGTATACGGTGGATTACTGTGGTTCCTGTTTGTTGACGGCTGTGAAAAAGTCATTTAATATAATATAGACTTTTGATGAATTCATCTTTTCAAGCACTTCGCTTTTCAGGCTCTTGTTCACGTCGCAACATTTGATATCCCCTCTTGAGGAAAAGATAATAGTAAAAGTTAGCGTTAAAATGGCTGAGGAGCCTTGAAGGGTGGGTGCTTTTAAATCATGAATAGAAGTGGGGGTAGTTTTATTGGATATTTTAAAGCGAATAATGGGCTATGCCTGGAGGTATAAGTGGCGGCTTATTGCTGCTACCGTTTTTTTATTGCTGGTTATCGGTCTAAACATGGTGACGCCGTACCTTTCCAAAATACTCGTTGACGATGTAATACGAGGCGGTAGACGTTCACTTTTGCTGCCAATTTTGTTGGCAATTCTTGGGTGTGCGGCTTGCAAGGGAATCTTCTTGTATGTCAGGTCCTATTTATTTGAGGACGTATCGCAAAGGTGCCTGTATGACCTGCGCAATACCATGTATACCCATCTTCAGGAGCTGTCGTTTTCATTTTACGATGACAACCGCATAGGTGAGCTCATGTCCAGGATGACTGGCGATATAGAAGGAATAAGGGTGTTTTTAGTGGGCGGGTTGCCTATTTTGTTGGAAAATGCCATCTACTTCATCGGCACCTCAATTGTACTATTCTCCATGAACGTTAAACTGGCACTGGTTACTTTGGCTATTTTGCCTTTCATCGGGTGGACGGCTTTTAAGCTGAACAAGGATATCGGGCCTGCTTACAGCGAGATACGGGAACAGCAAGCAAATCTCAGCACGGCAGCTCAAGAGAACATCGCGGGAGTGCGCGTTGTAAGGGCTTTTGCACGGGAAGACTATGAAATAGCGAAGTTTAAAAAGGAAAATCGGCTTAATATGGAAAAAAACATCAATGCCGGCTTTATATGGTCCAAGTATTTCCCGCTCATTGAGTTTTTGAGCGGCTTTTGTGCGGTAGCATTAATAGGTTACGGTGGATGGATGGTTGCCGCAGGGGAGATTTCACTGGGAACCGTTGTGGCTTTCAACGGATATCTGTGGATGCTGATTATGCCGGTCAGGATGCTGGGCTGGATTATCAACGTGATAAGCCAAGCCATTATTTCTGGCAAAAGGGTGTTTAACGTGCTGGACACCGGATCATCCATCAAGGAGAAGGAAGATGCTTATTGCCCAAGCGAGTTCCGTGGGGATGTGGTGTTTGAGAACGTCTCGTTTTGCTACAAGGAGCAGCCTGTGCTGTTCAACATAAACATAAACGCTCCGGCGGGGAAGACCATAGGCATCATGGGTGCCACAGGAGCGGGCAAAACGTCTATCATAAACTTGATAGCCAGGTTTTACGACGTGACGGCAGGCAGGGTACTGGTGGACGGAGTGGATGTGCGGGATTGGAAGCTGAGCGCCTTAAGGAGCCAGATAGGCATCGTGATGCAGGACGTATTTCTGTTTTCCGATACCGTTGAGGGGAATATACTTTACGGCAACCCAAATGCCACCAGGGAAGAGGTGATTGAAGCTGCTAAAATTGCCGGTGCTCATGACTTCATCATGGAGATGCCCCAGGGTTATGACACCATCATCGGTGAACGCGGCGTGGGGCTGTCGGGCGGCCAAAAGCAGAGGATTGCCATAGCTAGAGCCATCATTAAGAACCCCAAAATCCTTATTATGGACGACTGTACATCGGCTGTGGATATGGAGACTGAATACCAGATACAGCAGGCTCTGCAGAAGGTCATGAAGGGGCGTACCACCTTTATCATAGCCCATCGCATTTCTTCGGTGCGCAACGCTGATGAGATAATATTCCTGGAAAATGGGAAAATTGTCGAAAGGGGTACGCATGAAGAGCTGCTGGCTAAGAAGGGCAGGTATTATGAACTGTACAGACAGCAGTACAAGGACCTTGAAGAATTTCAGCCAAAAAGGCAGGTGATGTGACGATGCTGAGGCAGAGGATAATTGAAGACGAGGCCCTCGAAAAGCCGTTTAATATGGAGCAGTTCAAGCGGCTGTTGAGCTATATGAAGCCTTATACAAAACAGCTGGTAATTACCTTTTTGCTGATGATCGTAGCATCGGTATGCGGCCTTCTGGGACCGCTCATTCTTCAGATAGCCATTGACGATTATATGGTGCAGGGCAACTACGTTGGCTTGGTTTTCATTACGCTTATCTTTCTTGGGGTCAACTTCATAAGCATGGTGTGCGTGCGCAAACGGGTCAGGATTATGGTGGTGGTGGGGCAGGAGGTTCTCTTCAAACTGCGACAGGACCTGTTCAACCACATACAAAAGCTGTCGTTTACCTTTTATGACAGCAGGCCGGCCGGTAAGATACTGGTGCGCATCATCAATGACGTGAACTCGTTGAGCGACCTTTTAACCAACGGGATTGTAAACGTTGTAACCGATGCCTTCACTCTGGTTGTAGCGCTGATCTTTATGTTTTCCATACATTTTAGGTTGGCCTTGATATCGCTGGTTACGGTGCCGCTGATGGCTTTGGTCATAGTGCTGCTCAAAAAGGTGATAAGGCTCAGGTGGCAGACGGTGCGCAGGAAGGTGTCCAACATGAACGCATACCTCCATGAGAGCCTTGCGGGCATGCGGGTGACCCAGGCCTTTGTACGGGAACCCGAGACGCGGCAGGTTTACCGCCAGTTAAGCGGGGATATATATTCCGCCTGGATGAACGCCATAAGGGTAAACAACCTGTTTTGGCCTTCGGTTGAGTGGATAGCCGCCATAGGTACATTCGTGATTTACTGGTTTGGTATGAAATTCCTGGATCAAGGTACGGTAACGGTTGGTATCCTGGTGGCCTTTACAGGGTATGTGTGGCGGTTCTGGCAGCCGCTCAATAACCTGTGCAATTTCTACAACTCGCTGCTTATGGCCATGGCTTCAACCGAGCGCATATTTGAGATGCTGGATATACAGCCCGATATCACCGATAAGGAGGACGCTATAGAGCTTCCGCCCATCAAGGGTGAAGTCCGGTTTGACCACGTCACGTTCTATTATGAGCCCGAAAAGCCGGTATTGGAAGACGTGAGCTTTACGGTAAAGCCCGGCGAGACCATTGCGCTGGTAGGGCCTACGGGGGCGGGTAAAACCACCATCGTCAGCCTGATTAGCCGGTTCTATGACCCTGTGGAGGGCCGCGTCCTTATAGACGGAGTGGACATTCGCAATGTGACGCTGTATTCGCTGCGCAAACAAATGGGGATAATGCTTCAGGACCCCTTTATTTTCTCGGGAACTATAATGGACAATATCCGGTACGGCCGATTGGATGCTACCGATGAAGAGGTCATAGAGGCGGCCAAGATAGTTCACGCCCATGAGTTTATAAAGGACATGGAGGACGGGTATTACACGCAGGTGCAGGAGAGGGGTTCACGCCTGTCGCAGGGGCAGAAGCAGCTTATCTCTTTTGCCCGGGCGCTCCTGGCAGACCCCAAGATACTCATCCTCGATGAGGCCACATCCAGCATAGATACGCGCACCGAGATGCTGATCCAGGAGGGGCTTAAAGAGCTTCTTAAAGGAAGGACTTCGTTTGTAATAGCCCACAGGCTGTCCACCATACGCAATGCCGACCGCATCATGGTGATTGACCATGGCAGGATAATAGAGTGCGGCAATCACGAAGAGCTGCTCAAAAAGCGTGGGGTTTATTATAACCTGTATAAGGCCCAGTATAAGTTTTTGCAGGCTATTTGATATCAAAGTGCGTGTTAAGCAATTCGGCAAAGGATGCAATTATAATCTACTATGCAAGAGATCGAGCAGGACGCCGAGTTTATCATTTGGCTCCTGCTTGATTTATGCATTCGATTTTATCAGAAAACTCATGTTATCTATAATTGCGAGAAGGTGTTTACGTTATAATTTTTTAGCAATATCCTACAAAAAACAAAGATATTCAGAGAAAATGAAAGATAGATGGATAAAAACATGTGAAAACAAAAAACAGAAAAAAAGAGTTTGACGGTGAGAATTGTTTAGAATTATTCTATATACAGGTTTGTATGTTAAATTTTACACTTTTGGGCCAGGTAGATAGAATTGTTTCAAATTTTATACATGATGAAACGATAAACATACTGAAAGAATGCATTAAATTGGCAAAAGTAAAGCTTTTGAAGAGAAAAGACATAAAATGTTTATTTATATATGCTTTAAGGAAGAAGGAGAAGGGAAATGCTGAAAGTTAATATTTTTGTTTTAATTGGGTTTTTGCTATATTTTTTTCATTTGTTTATAAATTTTAAAAAGTTTCCATTAAGTTATCATATAATTTTATTGACTTTTCTAGCTTACGCATTTACGTTAATTGGAATCACCCTTTTTCCAATACCCATACAACCTCAAGCAATAGAAATGTTAAGAGAAATTCATATTACAAATAATTACACACCCTTTAAATCCATAATTAGTAATATAGTTGAAGCTACCCATTGGATTGTATGGTTTAAAATGGTGATTGGAAACATACTGCTGTTTATGCCTCTAGGCTTTTATTTGCCTCTTATTGTAAAAAAACATGTCAATGTTTGGAAGGTGATTATTATTGGGTTTTGTGTTTCACTTTGTATTGAAGTAATGCAGATGTTTATATCTTTATTAGTTAATTGTAGATATAAAGCGTTTGATGTTGATGATTTGTTTTTGAACACTGCAGGGACTGCTCTGGGTTATATGATTTTTGAATTGTTATACTATGTATTGCATGACTGTCTGAAATGGAATATAAGCAGGTAATATCAAAACAAATTTAATTTATCTGTTTTTTACAGTTATTTTAAAAAACATCTATCTTGAAAGGAGAATGAAAGCAATGAAAAAGATGGGTTCAGTTGGCTGGTTGTATATATCTATGTTCACTATAGCTATTCTAGGAGCATTGGTTATAAGAATATATCAATTAGATATCGTATATGTTTTAATTCTTTATTTCTTAATTTTTATTATTAGCATGGTTGGTTTACTTTCAATTATTATAAAAACACATGGGAAAAAGAGGAAATGAGCCTTAGCGAGTGGCTAATTAAAAGCTTAGATATTGGGGGTGATAATAAGTGCTTAAGGTGGCTGCTTTACTTGGGATTCCAACAGCTATTGCAATGACAATTGTAAATATTATTCTCAATGCAGGAACATTAGCAACGGTATTAATTATGTTAGCAACTGTTTTGTCTTCTGGAGCAACTTCTATATTATTGCTTGGTTGGTCAGCAATTAAGGCCGAAGTTATCAGACGTGTTGCTCTCTATGGAACACTTAACGCTGCCCTTTATTAATTCACAATTAATTAGATAACATAAAAGCTATGAAAATATAGCCACCCGCTAAGGCGTTTTTGTTTTGTTAAAAGCTAGTTGTAGTTGGGAGGAGTAAAATGTTTTCAATTCAATCAAAATTAAAAATGAGCTGTATTTTGTTTCGATTTATACTATCACAAGATATGGTTTTTATAAAAAGAAAATTGGGGATAAAAAAATATTTTGGCTTTTATGTTTTTTGTCAATGCATTGCTTTCATATTTTTTTTATTAGCCACGTTATTACTGCGATTTAATTTTAATGAACTGGTATTCTTTTTATTTTCTGTTATATTTATTATATCTATGAGTTTGGCTCAATTAATTGAGCCGGGGGGAAGAATACTAAGTAGATACAAATATGATTATTTTAAAACTGCATTTTCTGACGAAAACATGTTTGCTAGATATTTGATGACTCTACATTATTTTATTAGAAAAATAAAAATGATAGCTTATACTGTTCCTATATATATTTTAATTGGCATGGATTTTGGATTTCGCGGTATAATCATTTTATTAATTATAGAATGTATTTCTTTTCTTGTTTATAAAATTCGGAGAATATTAGAATACAATGTAAGTACTATCATTTCATTTTTTTATTATGTCGTAATGTCAGTTATAATCTTATTTATCTCTTATTATGTAGCAACTTATATTATATTGCTGATGACTGCTTCAAGAAATTTAATAAGCTATTTCGGAGGTATTACACAGGAATATTGGGAGGCGTTAGAGACAACTTTGATTTCTGAAATAGCTTTTCTGCAACGTTTTTTTGCTGCCAGTTATCGATTGTTATTTAATATTTTAAGAGACAGTAATATTTTATTATTATTGTTGTTATTATGTTTACTGTTCATTGTTATTTATATTACTAAAAATATCAGTATTTCCTTAAAAACAAAACAAAAATACCCTGTGTTTTGTTATAAGATTATTGGGAAAAACTTGGGGTGGGAAGAAACTAGCAACGCCATTTTTTTTAAAGATGCGAACATAGTGAAAAATTATCGGTTAAATAGTTGGAGTGATTTTATAAGTTTAATTTTCCCTAAAGAAAATTTTATTTATATAGGTGGATTCTTTGCTGTAATTTCTCAAGTAAACAACCCTTTGATACCAATTGTTATTTTTCATATAATAATGCTGGCATCAATAAGTGCGATTATAAACACGTTGAAGGTAACTATTAAGGATGTTTTTGATTATAGGTCAGATTCCAAACTTATTCCCATATTACGTGGAGCTGTCGGCAATATGCCACAAACAATATTTTTCTCAAAAGTTAAACTTGCCATTAATTTGTTATATATACCACTATTGGCAAGAGCCATCCCATTGTTGATTATTTCTGCTTATTTTCTAAAGGCCAATGCACTTTACCTGATATTTAGCTTATTATTTTTAAAAATTGCAATGGTTTTGCTGGTGAAATTTCATTTAAGTGGCGACTTAAGAGTATTTTTGCTAGAGTATAACAGTGGTACTATTGATTCAGATCAGTATTTAGTAGAGGATACAATAGGATATTCACTTTTAAAGGGATATGCCTTTGTTCCTGTTTATATTTTAAATATGAGTGTTAACCTGATCTTATTGTTTACAGGTTTTTTTAAATTTTTCCATGGTATACATTATGCTGTTTTAATCATTTTGTATTCACTGATCTATTTTGTGATTTTGTTTTCAGCAAATTATAACCTTAAACTTCTGCTTAGGAGATATGAAGATGAAGAAGCTGCTATTTGAGCTTTTAAATAAATATAAATTTTATATCGGTTTCTCAAGTGTCATTTATTTATTTAGTACAATTGTAGGTGTTGTTATAGGGTTGAATGCAAACCTACCAACCAGTGAGGTTAGCTTGCATTTTTGGGATATTTTTTTAAATAATATTGGAATAGGTTTACTGATAATTTTGGTCGGTTTGATCACTTTAGGTATTGGTGGTTTACTTATTGTTGTATTTAACGGATTTTATTTAGGTTATATTTTAAGTTCAGTTATTAAAGTACATGGGCTAAAGGTAATTATTACAGCTATAGCTCCTCATTTTTTTCCAGAAATGATGGCAACTTTTTTGTGTTGTGCGGTAGGATTTGAAAGTCGTATTTGGATTGAAGAAAAATTAATTAATAGTAAAAAAGGTAACTCGAAGACAGAGAGATTTAAAATTATATTACTAACCCTTATAATAATTTTAGTCCTTTTTGCTATTGCAGCATGGATTGAAACTAATATATCTTATTTTTAAAATCTAATAGTAATTCTTTTATTTAAGAGGTCAAATTGTTGAAAAGAAAAAAATTGAACATGTCAGGATTATCAATTGTTTAATAAAGAGGTGATATTAGTGCAAACGCTTTTAGAAGTGTATAATTTAACTTATAGTTATGAGAGAAATAAAGCGATTTTTAGCAATTTTAATTTTGTTATTAACCAAGGAGAAAAGATATGGTTAAAAGGGCCTAATGGTTCTGGGAAAACGACATTATTTAGAATAATGGCAAATGTAATTAGCGATGGCAACCTAAGCTATAAATTGTTATACAAAGGCAAGACTACTTTTTTTAATTTAATAAAAAGAAATATTATTTATATTCCAGATAAAGTTTACCTGTTAGATTCTTTGACAGGTAATGAAAACATACATTTTTTTAAATTGCTCTGGAATGAAGATAATTCTTATTTTGAGAGGGTAGACCAACATTGCAAAGGATTTCATATAGAAGATTATTTGAATTTGCCAGTGGAAAACTATTCTTTGGGTATGAAACAAAAACTGTTTTTATCAACTTTATTGGCAAGAAGTGCTGCAATTATGCTTTTGGATGAACCCTTTAATAATCTTGACGTTGAGGGCAGAAATTATTTAACAAACTACTTAATGAATGAATGGAACGGTGCATTTATGATTGCTTCGCACATACTTCCGCGAGGCATATCATTTGATAAAGAAATAAATTTAGGGGGAGTCTCTACTATACGGACTTGAATGGGAGGTTTGTTCTTCCCATTTTTTTATTTTTCGTTCTACTGTAAGCATAAAATAATTCCCACCTTGACAAAGAAACATTTAACTTAAACCGGCAATTATCAAAGCGTTGCAATGAAAACAATCCCCGCCTTATATAAGGCGGGGATTTCGTATCTTTAATAACAGCAGGACCTACTTTTACGGTTAAAAAGTTGCATCCAGAAGTGTCTTCTTGGCCATTTAAACTTACAGGTAACCATTGCACTGTATTATCAATTTGTTCTTTTAAAGATTCTTTTCTTAGCCAATAGTACAGCTGTTTATACTTATGTTGTGCTGTTTGCAAAACTGCTTCGCACTTAAGCCACTGGCTCTGTAGGTTTCAATTCTGGCTTTCCATTGCTGTCTACGTTCTGTATGTGTCATAGATAATCCCTCCTCATCATTTCTATGGAGGAATGGATACACCTTCTCAAGCGGCCTGTTTTGCCATTCCTTTATCTCGGGTACTATCCTCTCAGTTATCTTACTTACCAGCTCAGCCGATACTTCTACTCCGTATAGTTCCTTGATTTGTTCGTGGATGTCTCTGGTGTTCATCCCTTTTCTTTTGGTAAAGCACCCATAATAAAACGCTCCTTTCTGATTTTATGTTGTTAATTTTATCCAGAAAGGAGCTTTTTCATTCATCCATACACAAAATTTTGGACGGTCTCGTAATATTTTCTCGCTTACGCTCGAAAATCTCCACCCTTCCCTTGACAACGTAAGGTTTTGCAATATCATACTTTTTCTTAAAAAGTGTTGCATTTAATATTGCAATTTAGAAATTTTTAAATTTTTATACTATGTATTGCAAAACTGTCTGAAATGGGATATAAATAGGTATATTGAGTCGAAAAAGAGTTAGTGGTATTTGTACGATGTAATAGATTCAAGAGGTCTATCGTTCCCATCTTTTTATATTTTCTCTCTACTCCATTAGAAAACTTTTTATCCACTTGTAAATATGCATTGGGATTGTTTTGCAAACATTGTACTGGAACACATCGGGTATCAGAGAATATATTGATAATGGAACGTTTTATTGAGCCTGTGCGCCTGTGTGACTTTGCCACGGGCTTTTATTGTCTGTCTGCAATGAAACAGAGTTATAAAAATAGAGAGCACATGACAAAGAGCAGCAATAGGCTTGAGGTTTATTAGAGGTTCTGCCAATTGCGATAATGAAAGAATGGGGTGAGTATTATGAACTATGTGGAGGAATATGGACTTATTGCCTTTAGTTCAAGGCAGCACGCCATTCACTTCTGCGACATGTTGAAATTGGCCGGCTGCCCAGTTCAATTGGTATCAACTCCCAGGGAGATATCGCTGGGATGTGGTTTATCTATAAAGTTTCCGATATCCTTAATTTCTGAGGTTATGCAAGTATACAAGAGGTACCAATATCCGGTTACGGGATTTTATCACATCAAACGAAGAGGAAACAGAAATCAGATTACGAGGATACCGTGTTGAAAGCAATAAATTTTTTCTTGCGCTTTGTAGATTATGCTGCTAAAATATTACTCATAAAAGCCGGTATCTCCCGTAGAGCCGGACTAATATATCCAACTCTATGAGGGCATGATACCGTCAGGTATCCAAATTTGGAACTTGAACGGAGGTGTTGTTTTATGAGGCTTACTACCCGGAGGCTAGTGGTCACAGGAATGCTGGCCGCCATCTCCATCATTCTGGGACTTACTCCCATAGGTTTTATCCCCCTGCCTTTTAGTCCTACCAGGGCTACCATCATGCACATTCCTGTCATCATTGGCTCAATCGTAGAGGGCCCCATCGTTGGCCTTATAATAGGCTTGATATTCGGCGGCTTTAGCATGTACCAGGCTGCCACTATGGCTGCCAGTCCTGCACAGTTTGTGTTTTTAGATCCTATGGTGGCCGTCCTGCCACGTATGCTGATTGCCGTCACTTCCTATTATGCCTACAGGGGCGTAAAGGCCGTGCTGAAGAGAGATTCTTCGGCGGTGGCAGCAGGTGTGGTTGCGGCAGCGGTAGGGACGTTGACCAACACGGTGGGGGTGTTGCTCACCATCTATTTAAGGCATGGGGTGGAATACGCCGAAAAGCTAGGGGTAGCGCCCGAGGCGGTTGGGGGAGTGATAATGGGGATTGCGGTAACTCACGGGATTCCAGAGATTATCGTGGCCGTACTGATTGTAACCGCGGTGCTTCAGGCCTTGCAGCGAATTTACAGGAAGGTGTTTTGATTTTCCCGGGCAGGAAAGTCCTGCCCGTATTTATGTTTCTAATGTTTTTATTATTATTGGGCTTTTTAAGATTTAAGGTCTCCCAGGGAATTGCCTATACCAAAGAGATCTGATAAGAGGGACTTGACTGACGGATTCGAAAATGGAGTCTCCTGCGCTCGTATATGATGAAAGTTTTTGGGTGTGTAAAAAGGAGTGTGAGTGATATATGCTGCTGGTAATGGATATAGGGAATACCAACATCGTTGCAGGGGTGTACAATGGGAAGAAGCTGCTCAGCCACTGGAGGCTGGCATCGGACAGGGATAAGTCTGCCGATGAATTTGCCATGGTCATACTGGGTTTGTTCAAATATAATGGCCTTTCGCCAAAGGACATCGATGCCATCGCCATTTCTTCGGTGGTGCCACCTATGATGAACGCTATAGAGGAGATGTGCCACAAGTACTTCAACGTTAAGCCGCTGATAGTAGGGCCAGGGATAAAGACGGGGATAAACATCCGCTACGAGAATCCCAAGGAGGTTGGGGCCGACAGGATAGTCAACGCTGTGGCGGCATACGAGATATACGGTGGGCCCATCATAGTAGTGGATTTCGGCACGGCCACCACGTTTTGTGCCATTTCCGACAAAGGCGAGTACCTGGGCGGATGTATCGCACCGGGTATCACCATCTCCACCGAGGCGCTGTATCAGAGGGCGGCCAAACTGCCCAAAGTTGAGCTTGTCAAGCCCCCGCAGGTCATATGCAAGAACACCGTCAATAGCATACAGGCCGGCATAATATACGGTTATGTGGGGCAGGTGGACTATATTGTGAGGCGGATGAAGAAGGAGCTGGGGCGGGAGGATGCCAAGGTCATTGCCACGGGGGGCCTGGCGCACATGATAGCCGAGGAGTCCGAGACCATAGAGGAGACCAACCCGCTGCTCACCCTTGAGGGATTGAGGATAATATACGAGAGAAATCTATGAGAATTGATTCTCGTTCAGTGAATCGAAAGACATCTCAGCGTACAGTTGATGTTTTTGCCATATAGCAAACGCACGACAAAAAAGGGGAGGACGTTATATCAAGCTTACGTCCTCTCCTTTTAATATCCTGTTCATGTTTCGTACGGCGCACATCTTGCCGCACATGGTGCAGGTGTCCTCGCACTCAGGTGCCGATTCCATGCGGTATCTTCGGGGCTTTTCACCGTCCAGGGCCAGGCTGAACATCTCTTCCCAGTCGAGGTTTCTCCGTGCCTGGCTCATTCTGTCGTCCCATTCCTTTGCGCCCTTTATACCCTTGGCGATGTCTGCAGCATGGGCTGCTATCTTTGCAGCTATGATGCCCTCTTTCATATCCTCCAGTGTTGGTAACCTCAGGTGTTCCGCAGGGGTTACGTAACACAGGAAGTCCGCACCGCTGGCTGCTGCTATGGCTCCACCTATGGCGCTGGTTATGTGGTCATATCCCGGTGCTATGTCGGTTACGATGGGGCCGAGTACGTAGAATGGGGCGCCATGGCACAGCTTTTTGGCCAGCAGGACGTTGGCGGCAATCTCGCTTAAGGGCATGTGGCCAGGGCCTTCTATCATGACCTGAACATTCTTTTCCCATGCCCGCTTTGTCAGCTCGCCCAGAACTATCAGCTCTTCTATTTGCGCTGCGTCGGTGGAATCGTGTATGCTTCCAGGCCTGAAGGCATCCCCCAGGCTTATCGTCACGTCGTATTTTGCGAATATGTCAAGTATGTCATCGAAATATTCATAGAAGGGATTTTCGTTGCCGGTAAGCTGCATCCAGGAGAATATGATGGATCCGCCCCGAGAGACGATGTTGGTGAGGCGGGGATTGTTTTTAAAGCGGCGTACGGTTTCCTTGTTTACCCCTGCGTGTATGGTCATGAAATCCACACCGTCACGGGCGTGCATTTCCACTATATCTATAAACTCACGCACCGTTATCTCTCCTATGTCCTTGTCGTAATATCCTACGGCATCGTATATGGGTACCGTGCCTATCATGGCCGGGGATATTTCTATGAGCTTTTGCCTGAACTGGCGAGTTTTGCCGTAGGAGCTCAAGTCCATGATGGATTCGGCTTTAAGCTCTATAGCCTTTTTTGCCTTTTCAATTTCGGCATCGAAGTTGAAACAGTCGCGGGAAATGCCGATATTCACGTTTATCTTTGTGCGCAAGCCCTGGCCTATGCCCTCGGGGTTAAGGCTTTTGTGGTTTTTGTTTGCGGGTATTACCACCTTGCCGCAGGCTACCAGTTCCATTATTTCCCTGGCCGTCTTTCCTTCCTTTTGTGCCACTATTTCCATCTCTCTTGTGATGATGCCTTTCCTTGCGGCATCCATCTGTGTGGTGTATTCCATTATAAACCCTCTCCTTTTTTATTTGTATTAAAAGGTGTTGTTAATGTGCCATATTGGTTTTTATCAACACATTTATCAGCCAAAGTGTGTAAGGAGCATAATTACGTTTTGGCGTTTTAGCTTATTTTGGCGGTTTGACGGTGTTTAATGAGCTGAAGCACAAGGATGAAGGCTCTTTTAAAAACCATGCACTTTGGGTATTATTGGGCCAGCCGTTTTCTTATGGATTCAATCTTGGCTTTTATGTCGTCGGCCCCCACGATTTCGGACACCATGGCTATGCATTTTGCTCCTGCCTTTTTGACTTCAAGGACGTTGTGCTCCTTTATGCCGCCAATGGCCACAAAGGGTATATCGATGTTTTTTACGACGTATTTAAGGTATTCGAGTCCTACCGGCTGGCATACGTCCTTCTTTGTAAAGGTCCTGTATATGGGGCCCACCCCTATGTAATCGGCTCCGCCGGCTACCGCTTTTTGGGCCTGTTCCGGCGAATGGGTGGATACCCCTATTATCATCCTTTCGCCCACCAGCTCCCTCACCTTTTCAACCGGCAGGTCATCCTGGCCTATGTGTACCCCGTCTGCTCCAACCATCATGGCCAGATCGATGTGGTCGTTGACTATAAAGGTGACGCCGGCTTTTTGGGTCATCTCGCGTATTTGGACGCATTCCCTGTATTTGTCGATGAGCTTTTTATCCTTTTCGCGGTACTGGATTATCTTTATCCCTGCCTCTATCATCTGGGCCACTACCTCTATGTTGGTCCTGCCCCTGGAATACTCCTCGGCTGTGATGCAGTATATATCGGTGTCCAGCTTCTTCCTCTTTTCCAGTGCCCAGTCGGCACTTATGTATTCCTTTTCAAGGGTATAGCACTCAAACCTTAACCTTTCGTACAGCTTTGAAAGCTGGTATTTGCCCAGCAGCTTTAAGTTTTCCTCTATAACCCTTAAGGCTTCCTGGCACCTTTTAAAGTTGGCAGCGATCACCTCAAACAGTTTATTTTTGCCATCGACGTTAAGGCTGCTAGACACCGGCAGGCCAACGTCACCCAATGCGTTTCGCTCCGAAATGCACTGGGGCAGGTACTCCGTGATGTTCTTCCTTATTTCATGCCTCAATCTTTTAAGCTTTTCTGTCAAGCTGGCGTTGTTGTAGTAAAACCGGGCTATGTCTTCCAAAACCCTTATCCCTTCGGATGCCCTGTTTATGTTGGCGTCGATTATCCTGAAAAGCTCCTTCACAGATTTCTCCCCCCTAAGATAAACTCCAGTACCGTATCTGCCTGTTTGGCGGCAGCTATGTTGACCCTGGGTGATAGAGGTGGAGTTTCTTTATCCACTTCTGAACGCATGTCCCCTACTATATACAGGGTGGAGTGGACCTTTTTTACCTTGATGTCATCGCTGTTGCCCCAGCCGCCCAGGCCCGAGACCGCCACCACCAGTTTACCGCTTGAGCCGTAATGTTCCACTATCATCTTTTTACAGAAAGGGTTGTCAAAGGCCTCAATGATGATATCGCAGTCATCAAATATTTCATGGATGTTCTCGTTCGTGATCTTTTCCTGTAGTGTTTCTATCTCCACGTCTGGGTTAATCCTCTGCAAATTTGATTTCAGCGCTTCCACCTTGGGCATCCCTACCTGGTCGTAAAAGTAAAACTGCCTGTTCAAGTTGGAGAGCTCCACCCTGTCGAAGTCCACTATCTTGAGCCTTTTTATCCCGCTTCTTACCAGGTTTAAAGCGCAGTTGGAGCCCAGGCCCCCTGCGCCGGCTATGCCCACCTTGATCCGCTGGAGCTTTTGAAGGTTTGCATGGCCAATATATTTCACCAGTGCTTCTTCAAATCGGTTCACGGCTGTACGACCATCCTTTCATAGTCTGATTCAGATTGCCTGCCAGTCTTTGAAGACCGGTTGAAATCCCTTGCTGTACAGCATATCCCTTATCTGCGCCACGCTCCTGGTATCGGCTATGGCGAACTGGCCGTCGCCTTTGTCCTCAATGGCGTGGCCACCCACTTGGGTGGAAGACCCCGCTGAAAGCTTGGTGACCCCTAGGCCTATCAGGTTATCCCTGAGCTGGGGCCTTTCCCTTGTGGAGATGGTGATGCCAGCTCGTGGCATGAACAGCCTTATGGCCAACATTATCTGGACCAGGTCCTTGTCGCTGACAGGGGATCTGGGCGTAAAGTTCCCGAAATGGGGCCTCAGTCGCGGCAGGGATACGCTTATCTCCACATCGGGGTACTTATCCTGCAGGTAACTGGCATGCAGCCCGGTAAAAAAAGCCTCCTTTTGCCAGTCATTCAGCCCCAAAAGTGCGCCTATGTTGACGCAGCGCATGGAGGCCATGCACGCCCTTTCGGGAGCGTCAAGCCTGTACCTGTAATTCCTCTTGGGGCCTTTGAGGTGCACTTCCATGTACACTTCCTCGTCGTATGTCTCCTGGTACAGGGTGAGGCCATCAACTCCTGCTTCTATGAGCTCGGCGTACTCCTCGGTATCCAGGGGATACACTTCTATGGAGATGGAGCTGAAGTAATCCTTTAAAACCTCCACGCAGCTCTTTATGTATGAGACCGGCGTATGCTTTCTGGATTCGCCGGTTAAAATGAGTATGTGCTTGAGCCCTGTGGAGGCTATGGCCTCGGCCTCCTTTCTCACCTCGTCCAGTGAAAGCTTTTTTCGGGCTATCTTATTTTTGCAGTTGAAGCCGCAGTAGGCACACTGGTTGACGCAGTAATTGGAAAGGTAAAGGGGAGTATAGAGCAGGATGGCCCTCCCAAAGTTTTTGAGGGTAAGCTGCCTTGCTTTGATGGCCATGGGTTCCAGGTATTCCTTGGCCTTGTCGGATAACAGGGCCAAAAAGTCAAGGTCATTAAGCTTTTCCTTGCTGAGTATTTTCATTATTTGGCTGTCGGTTACGCTGTTTAAAAAGCCCTCAAAATCAAAGCCTTTGTATTTGAGATACACGTCGTAAAAGCTCATATGCCTGCACCTCGAATCCTATCTTAAAAATCCGGTTAGAGGCGAAGAAGCTTCGGCGTATTCCTTGACCGCCCCCATGCCCGCCAGATAAGCCATTCTACCGGCTTTGACTGCCAGCGAAAACGCCTCTGCCATAGCGACCGGGTCGTCGGCAGTGGCTATGGCGGTGTTGACCAGCACTGCAGCGGCGCCCATCTCCATTGCTTCGGCGGCATGGGAGGGCCTTCCCAGCCCGGCGTCGACTATCACGGGAAGGTCGATCTCGTCGATCATGATCTTTATGAGTTCCCGGGCTTTCAGCCCCTTGTTTGTACCAATCGGAGCGCCAAGGGGCATGACCGCGGCAGCGCCTGCATCCATCAGCCTCCGTGCGGCTATTAAATCAGGGCTCATATAGGGAAGGACTATGAAGCCTTCCTTTGCCAGTATTTGGGTGGCCTTTATGGTCTCGTAGTTGTCGGGAAGCAGGTATTTGTTGTCATTGATCACCTCGATCTTTATCCAGTTGCTGCCGCAGGCTGCTCTTGCTATCCTTGCTATGCGCACCGCTTCTTCGGCGTTTCTCGCTCCCGAGGTATTGGGCATTATTATGCACCCTTCAGGTATGTAGTTGAGCATGTTTTCCTCTGGATAATCCAGGTTTACCCTCCTCAATGCAACGGTAACCACCTGCGCTCCCGAGCGGTTTATCACCTCGGGGATGACCCTATGTGAGTGGAATTTTCCCGTGCCTATGAAAAGCCGGCTTGAGAGCTCCTGACCGGCTATGACCAGTTTGTCATCCATGGCGTATCAGCCTCCTCCAACAAATTTCAAGATTTCCAGGTTGTCGTTCTCTTGCAGCACTATGTTTGGCCATTCTTCTGATCTGACTATCCTGTAGTTGTGTTCAACCACCACCTTTTGAGGGTCAAGCCCTTTAAGCTTTAAAAAATCATGCAGTGTAATTCCCTCGTTTACTGTGGTTTTTTCGCCATTCACTATTATTTGCATTTTATTCCTCCTCTCTCAAAAATTGGTTATAATGTGTGACAAAACTAAATAGCTCCACCTTATGCTTTTGGAACTTTATGGCAATTATTTGTTTATATCTGGCCTCTCTTGTTTGCAGGCACTTACGCCTGCCTTGTCAGCGGCTCAAACGTATTGGCTTGACGATTCTGCATCCAAAGCCACCTTGCTTATCAGGAGTTTTTATGGATGCTCAGTTGGGATTTTAAAGGGCGCATGTTAACAGGGGGGAAAGGAGAGAGGGGCATTGAACTGAAAAAGGCCTACCCCCCATAGGGTAGACCTTTTTGTCGTGGCGATGTATCCACAACGCTTCCCTACGGTGGTACTAACCACATCAGGTTCAAAGGGTTAAGAGCAGCTTTCTCAGCATGCCCTTTCTCAGCCTTTCGGCACCCCTAGCGTTGGTATCCATCTATTCAGTTTTATATAATTATACACCGAATGCTGGGATATGTAAAGAACGTTTTTTGGCTTTTGACAAATGTTGGTTTGCAAGATTAAGTTCCACGTTTCATAGTCATAGGGGTGGAAGTTACTTTTTCAATTTAGTTTTTCTATAAATAAGCAGAATAATTAAAATAATTCCCAGATTTGAAAAACTCGTAAAATAGGGTATAATAGATGATGTAGAATTACTTCCTTGATTAGCGAGAGGGAAAAGCAATGAATAAAGAAGAAAAATATTTATACTGGCTAGATGCCGCAGAATATGACATAACCACAGCAGACTCAATGTTCATTGCTGGACGATATTTATATGTGGTTTTTATGTGCCAGCAAGCTTTGGAAAAACTGTCAAAAGGGCTTTATGTTTACTACTTGGATGATAATGTTCCTCATGTTCACAATATCAGTTACATCTTAACAAAAGTGACTGACCATCTTGCAATAAATGTTAATGATGATATTTTAGCTCTCCTTGATAGATTATCAGCGTATTATTTGCAAGGTAGATATCCTTCATACAAGGAAAAGATTTCACAGCTTGTTAATAAAAAAGAAGCAAAGTATTTATTAAACGCATCAAAGGAGGTCTTTAAATGGATGAAGGGGTTAAAAGAGCAGAAGCAATAGCTCGTGATTATGTAAACGAATTGAAAAAGCATATTAACGTCGATAAAGCCGTAATTTACGGTTCATATGCAAAAGGAACTTATAATAGATACAGTGATTTAGATATTGCAATATTTTCAAAGAATTTCAACAACAAAAAATCTGTTGATGTAACCACTTTCCTTCTCTCTTTTGCAAGAAAGTATAAAGAAATATGTATCGAGCCGGTAGGATTTTCAGATGCTGATTTAGCTGATGATAATCCTTTTATAAAAGAAATCATAAATACGGGAAAAGATATTTTATAAATGTTTGATTATTTAATCATACCAGATCAGGTTTTGTACTTCCTGATTTGAATAATACCTATCAACCAAGGCGCGTTAAAAAGCCTCTGTCAACCGACGCGCGCCAAATCACCTACGCTGACCAAGACCAATGCATCCCACATCTCAACCAATTCGCGTCAAAATACCGGCGTCCATCTCGTAAACGGTATCGCACAGCGCCTCTATGTCCTCGGTATAATGTGATGACAATATAATGGTAGCTCCTTCCCTGTTTAATTCCTTGAGCACCTCGCGAATCTCCAAAACGCCCTGCTTATCAAGGCCGTTCCTCGGCTTATCAAGTATAAGCAGCTTTGGCCTCTCCATTATGGCCTGTGCAATTCCTAGCCGGTGCCTCATTCCCAAAGAGTATTTGCTGACGTGTTTTTTGAGGTTGGGATCAAGCCCCACGCGCTCAAGAGCTTCACGAATTATCGCCGGTTTCAAACTGCGGTCCCTCGGCATATACTTTTGTCGATACGCTCTCTCTCTTCAGCAGTTTTTCAGCGACTTCGTTAGCATCAAGCTCCAGGGGCACTGCTTTATATATTCTAGCAGAATCTACGGATTTGACATCTGCTGCGTCAAACCCAATAGAGAAATTATCCGGCAAATCCACCATTTGCAGGAAGGTTCTCAAGTCCATAATTTCCAGCAGTTCTTCAAGACGTTCTTTATTCACCTGTGGTTTTCCACAGGCCGAAGCTGATGTCAATAACACAAGACAAAGCAGCAGTATAAGGGTTTTTTTCACTGCAAATCTCCTTTCTTCCCTATTTGTTTAGGCAATAACAAATTTTTTCTGGAATTTTATTGCTAAATCCTCCTACCCTTCTTTTTTGTCGACACATATGTCACACCGTTAACAGCGAGGACGACTATCCGGCTCAGGTAAAGTTCCTATCCTCTCTTTTTGGATTCAAGCAAAACAGCTTAAATAGATATGTATCTTGTTCGTATATACCGTTCTATTATAATAGAAGATAGTTGTCAATGGCAGGTTTGGTTAAACTCTCGAAATATTGTTTTTGTTTTTCAATGGAGTAATGCCAATGTTTGATGGTATAATAAATAGCGTGGTTTTGGTTTATTGGCTGACTTCTTAATCGAATATAGCTTGAAGATAAAAATGGACAAAACTCAAAAAACAAACCAAACTTCTCATGAGGTCACCACATCATAGGTGGATAGTATTTCGTATGGAAATAATAATATGATTTGCCTTTAAGGCGCCAAGGATAGATATAATAGATATAGTTCATTAACGAAAGGGGTATAAGGTATGAACATTAGGGGCAGTAAATTAATTGCATATTTGGTGGTGCTGACTCTTTTAGCAGGGCTTGTATCGGGCTGTGCAGCACTTGGAGGCCTGGGCAAAAAGCCGCAGGATGAGCAGCAAGCGGTTGAGAGCCAAAAGGTGCCGGTTGAAGCTGCAACGGCTCGGGTAGATACCATTCAGAACGTCAAAGAATTTTCGGGGACGCTGAAGCCTATCAAAGAGGTCATGGTCATCCCACAGATACCGGGCAAGGTCTCAAAGGTACATGTGGAAGTGGGACAGCAGGTCAAAGAAGGGGATGTGCTTATAGAGCTGGAGGCCGGCGATGTTGAACAGCAGATCGCTCAAGCGCAGGCGGCATATGAGGCATCCAAAGCCTCGGTGGAGCTGTCAAAAAAGAGGTTAAACGATCTAGAGTCCCAAAAGAGCAAGCTTCAAGTTGAAATTGATAAGGTAAATAAGCAGATTGAAGATGTCCAAAAGGCTCTGAATGAGGCCAAGCAGGCCATTGAACCTGAGATTGCCAGGCTCGAAGAGATGCGCCAAAAAGGCGCCATTACCGATGAGCAATTCGAGGAGCAGAAGACCAAGCTGGAAGAACAGTTAAAGCCGCTGCAGGACGGTTTAGAAAAATTGGTCCAGCAAAAAGCGGCTTTGGAGAAGAGCAAACTAGAGATAGAGAGCGCCATAAAGTCCATGCCCTATGACAGCAAGACACTGGATGCCCAGCTCAATCAAGCCAAAACGGCTTTGGACGCCGCCAAAGGCGCGGCCGACAAGCTAAAGCTCCTCTCGCCAATCGATGGAGTGGTGAGCAGCTTGAGCGTTCAAACAGGGCAGATGGCGGCACAGGCATCGCCGCCCGTTACCATCATAGATATGACCGCCCTGATTCTTGATATACGCCTGTCCGAATTTGATGTGGTGAAAGTTCAGCCGGGGCAAAAGGTTGCCGTGTATGTTGATGCGGCGGGTTCCCAGCCGGTGGAAGGCGTAGTTGAGTGGGTGAGCCCTTCTACCGATCCCAGGAGCCAGGCCTATGGGGTGAGGGTAAAGATCGATAATTCGCCTGGAAAGTTGCGTCCCGGCATGTTTGCACGGGCTGGCCTGGTGCTTGACAAAAAGGAGAATGCTGTTGTGGTGCCCAAAAGGGCGATTGTACGACAAGGGGATAAGGCTTATGTGTTCGTCATTAAAGGTGGCTCGGTGGAGAGAAGAGAGGTACAGGTTGGCATGGATGATGGTGAGAGAATAGAGGTCATTTCGGGTTTGAAGAGCGGTGAGCAGGTTGTTGTAAAGGGGCAGGCCTATCTCAAAGAAGGTCAAGAGGTTAATGTAGTTAAGCAGGAAAGTTGAAGGATGCTATAAATCAGCAAAGTAAGCAGAAGCGCAGTTGCAGCATCATTTATGCAGGGCAAATATATCACGGGTGCAAAATGTGACCTCTGCAATAGATGCAATCAGACATAAAGAGTTAAAAATTCAGGAGGATGGCGTATTATGAACATTGCAGGATTGAGCATTCGCAGGCCTGTGACCACCGTCATGGTAGTGCTGATCGTGTTGATTTTAGGGTTTGTTTCGCTGACGCGGCTTAATGTGGACCTGTTGCCCAGCATAAATCTGCCCGTCATGGTGGTGTCGGTGCAGTACAGCGGTGCAGGTCCTGAAGAGGTCGAGAGCATAGTTACCCGGAACATCGAAAGCGTTTTGGCAACAGTCAGCAACCTTGAATCCATGCGCTCGACATCGTCCGAAGGCAGTTCCTTGGTGATCCTTGAATTTGCGCAGGACACCGATATGGACGTGGCGGCACTTGAGGTACGCGAAAAGCTGGACATGATAAGGGGTATGCTGCCGGATGGGGTGTCTGACCCCATAGTGCTCAAGCTTGACCCTAACATGCTGCCCATAATGAGCTTTGCCGTATCACAGGAGGGCAAGACCGATGAAGAGCTGCAGGTGTGGGTGGAGGATGTGTTGAAGCCGCGCATTGAACGCATTGAAGGCGTTGCATCGGTTTCAATTTTGGGTGCAAAGCAAACCGAGGTGAAGGTCATAGTTGACCCAGAGAAGCTCATAAGCTATGGCCTGTCCATGGATCGCGTTGTGAGTGCTTTAAGGGCAGAAAATTTGAACATGCCAGGCGGAGTTGCACAGGACGGGCAGTATGACTTGCTGGTTAGGGTTTCGGGGCAATTTAAAAGCCTTGATGAATTGCTGGATGTGCCCGTTGTGAGCTCTACCGGTACCACCTATCTGCTGAGGGACCTGGCACGGGTTGAAAAGGGCGTAAGGGATGACAGACAGTATTCAAGGGTCAATCAACACGACAGCCTATCCATATCGGTTTACAAGGAGAGCACTGCAAATACCGTCCGCGTGGCTGAAAAGGTAAATCGGGAGATAGAGAGTATAAAGAAGTCCTATCCCGATATATCCGTTATGACCATAGTGGATCAATCGAAATTCATCAAAAGTTCCATTTCGGCTGTAACCAGCAATGCCTATATAGGCGCTATACTGGCCATTGCCATATTATTCATCTTCTTAAAAAATATTACGCCTACCCTGGTTATCGCCGTATCTATCCCCTTTTCGGTGATATCCACTTTTGTCTTGCTGTATTTCAGCGGTATTACCTTGAACATCATATCGCTGGGCGGATTGGCCTTGGGCGTGGGCATGATGGTGGATAACTCCATAGTGGCCCTGGAGAACATCTATCGAATGAGAGAGGAAGGCTTAAGTCCCATCGATGCCGCCGAAAAGGGTACCAACGAGATATCAATGGCCATAGTGGCCTCTACCTTGACGACGGTATGCGTCTTTTTACCCATCGTTTTTACCCGGGGCATGACGGCCGAGATATTCAGGGAGCTGTCCATCACCGTTACATTTTCCCTGCTGGCATCCTTGGTGGTGGCGCTTACCCTGGTGCCCATGCTGGCGTCCAAGCTGGTGACCCGCCAGGGCTTTAGCAAGAAAAATGTTACTGTGGAGCGCGTGACAGAAAAATACAGGCGCATGCTGGAATGGGCCCTGGAGCACAGAAAAACGGTTGTGCTTACCACTGCCGTGGTTTTTGGTATGAGTATTGTACTGCTGCCTCTGGTAGGAGTAGAGTACTTCCCGGCGGTGGATCAGGGCCAGATAGAGATTGAGGTCAGGTTGCCTAGAGGAAGCAGTTTTGGTGAAACCCTGGAAGCCGTTCAGAGGGTTGAAAAGATGGTAAGCGAAATTCCAGAGGTTGAGATGGTATGGGCCAGTATAGGAGGGCAGCAGCTGAACGTGGGAATGGGGGTATCTGCTAGGGATCAAGGCAGCATTACGGCCGTATTAAAACCCGTTGGGCAAAGGGACAGGACCACGCAGCAGGTGGGCGAGGAAATAAGGCAAAAGGTCAAGGATATAGCAGGGTGCCAGATACAGGTAAACACTGGTGGCGGGTTTGCTGGATTGGGATCGGGCATGATGGGGCCGCCTATATCCATCAGCATAAAAGGCCAGGACCTGGATGTGCTCCGAAAAATATCGGATGATATTGTGAGGGTAGTATCAAGCGTGCCGGGGACCCGTGAAGTGCGTTCAAGCTTCGAGGAAGGTCGTCCGGAGCTCCGCATAATCATAGACAGACAGAGGGCTTCGCAGTATGGGCTCAATGTTGCTATGATTTCGTCGGCCGTTCAAAGCCATCTGCAGGGAGTGGTGGCTACCAGATATAAGGAGGAGAGTACAGAGATCGATGTGCGCGTACAGCTCCCAGATGATGGCGTTTTTAAGGTGCAGGATGTCGAGAATGTAATGGTTACTTCACCTTTAGGGATATCGGTCCCCTTAAAGAGCGTGGCCAGGTTTGAGTATGCACAAGGGCCAGTAAGGATTGAAAGGCATGACCAGTCTCGCATGGTCACTGTAAGCGGCGATTATGAAGGTAGAAACTTCGGTGAGGTCATAGAGGACATTCAGGAGCGTCTGGACGATTATCCGCTTCCCGAAGGGTATTTTATAGAGTACGGTGGCGAACAGGAGCAGCTATCGGAGGCATTTGGCGATCTAAGGCTGGTACTGGTGCTAGGAGTGACCCTTGTATACATGATAATGGCTTCACAGTTTGAATCGCTGGTCCATCCGTTTACCGTTATGTTTACTGTGCCGCTGGCCTTCACGGGGGGTCTACTGGGGTTGCTGATAGCTGGAAAGCCTTTGAGCGTGCCAGCCTTTCTTGGGTTTATTATGCTGGTAGGGATTGTGGTCAACAACGGTATCGTACTGGTGAACTATATAAACAGGCTTCGTGAAGGTAATGCCGATCTTAAGCGGGCAATAGTGCAGGCTGGGTCTACGAGATTGAGGCCGGTGCTCATGACCAGCTTGACCACCATACTTGGGCTTTTACCGCTTGCGCTGGGGCTTGGGGAAAGCTCCGAACTTCAGGTGCCTCTTGCTGTTACGGTTATGAGCGGACTGACGCTTTCTACATTTCTGACCCTGGTGGTAGTGCCTGTTATATATTCGCTTATTGACGATTTTGGCAGGTGGTTTGGCAGAAAATTGAGGGCGTTATAACATTTAAAGGGGGTGGATGGAAGACGAGTTTCAAATTTACAAACCCCCTTTTTTATGTTATTATGGTGTTAAATTAGAATAATTTTAGGATAACTATTGGGTGAAAGTGTGTACTTTGCGCAGGGGGCGGGTGTTTGTTTTTGAATATAATGCTCAAGTTTATACAATATCTTGCAAAGAAATTTATCGCCATAGCGATTCTGATATGGTTGGCCGTGTTGGTTACCTTTACTGCATATGATTGTGCCAACATATATATTGTGGTTACTGAAGGGATGACTCAGAGGGCTACCGCAGTATTGGACGGTCAGGAAAATATTGTCTTGAATAAGTTCTTCACTTCCTCTTATTTGAACTCTGATCCCTTATTAAACAACAATCAGTATGAGGATTTCATCATACAGGATTACAATCTCAAACTTCGTATTAAATGGTTGTGGGTATGGCCGTGGAGTGATTCGGCCAGGGTTGTCATTGAAGAAGAAATTCCTAGAATAGTTGCAAAGCCCAGAAGCCAGGACCAGGAGATTAAAACTCCCCCTCCGTGGCAGAATGGGGAGAAGATAATCTTGCTTCAAAAGCGAGCGGGGCTGTGGAAGATAGATGGGATAATATTTAAAAAGCCTCTAGAATAGAATGATTATGATAACTGAAAAGGAGCCTTACAGTTATGGTGGTTTTTGATGCTATACAGTGCGTGCTCAGCATTTTGGCTATGGTCTCGATAGGTTATGTGCTCAGCCGTCGGGGTTGGTTTGATGAGCGCGCTTCCGAGCTATTCTCCAAGATGGTGGTCAAAGTGTCTTTGCCCGCTCTGATGATTTCAAATTTACTAACCACCTTCGATAGAGACACGTTATTTGAAGCGGGGATGGGCATATTCATACCCATGGCATGCATGCTGCTGCTGTACGGGGCGGGGTTGGTGGCAGTAAAATTAATTGATATACCATCTCATAAACGCGGCGTTTTTTTGGCCATGTTTGCCTTTTCAAATACGGTGTTTATAGGGTTGCCGGTCAATATTGCGCTGTTTGGAGAGGAAAGCACTTCTTTTGTGTTGCTGTATTATGTCGCCAATACGGTCTTGTTTTGGACCATTGGAATCAGCGGGATTCAACGCGATGGGATGAATGGCGATGCGCCTCCTATATCAAGCAGGTTCAGGAACTTTTTGTCTCCACCTTTGATGGGCTTTTTATTGGCCGTTTTATTGATACTGTTGGATGCCAAGCTTCCAAGGTTTGTTATGGACGCATGCAAGTACATGGGCAACCTTACCACTCCTCTATCCATGTTATATATAGGCATTGTCATAAACTCCATAACGATGCAGGATGTAAAGTTTGATAAGGACATGTTTATCATATTATTGGGCAGATTTTTGCTGGCTCCATTGTTGATACTGGCTTTTATGTATTATTTGCCTTTGCCTGTCCTTATGAAAAAGGTGTTTGTCATACAGGCGGCAATGCCCACCATGACTCAGATAGCCATTGTGTCTCAGGCTTACAAGGCAGATTACAAGTATGCAGCTGCTATGGTTACGGTGACGACAATGGCCAGCCTTGTTTTCATCCCATTGTACATGTTTGCGCTGAGCAATATTTAAATTAACGGTGTTTGAGGAAGGGCTTTAAAATTTTTAAGATTTGTGCAATCGTTTGCAAAATTTAAATATATGCTTTTGTGGAGGGATGATGAAAATGTACAATGAAAATCAGGTTTCTATTGTGCTGGTGGGCATCGGGGGATACGGCAATATATACGTCGATGCACTACTTAACAATCTTGATCGAGGTGACTTTAAAGTTGTAGGGGCGGTTGACCCCAGGCCGGAAGGATGCCGCAATCTGCACAGGATTAAAGAGATGGGGACCCCCATTTTTTCCTCAATGGAAGAGTTTTATGCCAGCTTTAAAGCCGATTTGGCCATCATATCAACCCCTATTCATTTTCATTGCAGTCAAACCTGTTATGCTCTATCCCGGGGGAGCAATGTATTGTGCGAAAAGCCGGTGAGCGCAACCATTCAGGAGGCTCGACAGATGATGGAGGCCAGGGATCGTGCCGGGAAAATCGTTGCAATCGGCTATCAATGGTCATACACCGATGCCATACGCGCACTTAAAAAGGATATTCAATCGGGCTTGTTCGGCAGGCCCAAGAGGTTCAAAACGATCGTGCTGTGGCCTAGAAATCGGGATTACTACCGTCGTGGTTGGGCTGGTAAACTGCGGGATGCGGAGGGAAGATGGATACTGGACAGCGTCGCCAACAATGCAACAGCTCATCATCTGCACAACATGTTTTACGTATTGGGCAGGGAAGAGAATGAGAGTGCAAAGCCCGCCCAGCTTACGGCGGAGCTCTATCGCGCCAATGAGATTGAAAACTTCGATACCGCTGCCGTCAGGATTTTTACCGAAGAAGGCGTAGAATTGCTTTTTTACGTCACACATTCCGTTGCTGAGACCGTGAATCCCACATTTTGCTTCGAGTTTGAAAAGGCAAAGGTGGTATATGGGCCATTAGAGGGCGAAAGCGACAATATATTAGCTGTATTTAATGATGGCACCTGCAAAGTTTACGGCAATCCCGAAAAAGAAAAGATAAAGAAGCTGTGGATGACTATAGAGGCGGTTAAGGGCATACAGCATGTGGTGTGTGGCATAGAAGCGGCTACTTCTCACACCCTGTGTATCAACGGTATGCAGGAGTCTGTGCCGCGTATACCTTATTTCCCGGGAAATTTGATCAAGTATGACGAAAGCACAAAAGTAACCTGGGTGGAAGGGTTAAACGACGTTTTGAAGAGATGCTATCAGGAATGGAAGCTGCCGCATGAAATTGGCGTAGAATGGGCTAGAGCCGGAAAGACAATGGATTTGAGGGGATATCAGTATTTTAAGGGGGATGATATAGGATGAAAGTCGTTATTATAGGCTCAAGCGGACATTATAACTATGCAATTGAAGGAATAAGGGAGGATAGGGATGTTACTATTGTGGGAGTAGCCCCGGGCTCAGAAGGGGAAGACGTAAGCCCTGCTTATCGAGCGGCGTGTAAGATAGGGCATGCACCCAAGGTATATGATGATTACAGAATCATGCTTGATGAGGTAAAGCCCGACATAGCAGTGGTCAACTGCTTCTTCGGTCACCACGCCAGAGTCACAATGCAGGTGCTTGAACGGGGAATACACGCCTTTGTGGAGAAGCCGGTTGCCACCACCTTCGAGGACCTGGAGCAGCTTAAGAAGGTCCATTCTCGTTCAGGTGTGCACCTTGCGGCCATGTTTGGAATCAGGTATTCCGCCCATTTCATTACAGCCTGGAACCTGGTGAAAGAAGGGGTGGTGGGAGAGATACGGCTGATGAATGCTCAAAAATCGTATAAACTCGGCCAGAGAAGCGATTTTTACAAATCCCGCTCAACCTACGGAGGCACCATTCCATGGGTAGGGAGCCATGCCATTGACTGGCTTTACTGGTTCAGCGGTGAAAAGTTCGAATCGGTTTTTGCTTCGCATTCTACTAGGTATAATCAGGAGCATGGGGACCTTGAGGTGTCGGCGCTGTGCCACTTCACCTTTTCCAATGAAGTGTTTGGTTCGGTAAGCATAGATTATCTGCGTCCCAAGCAGGCGCCTACTCACGACGATGACCGTTTGCGCCTTGTGGGCACCCGTGGCGTCCTTGAAGTCAGGAACGGCAAGGTGTACCTGATAAACGATGACATAGACGGCATCAGGGAAGTCCCGCTTCTGCCCAAGCAGAACATATTTATCGATTTTTTGAGGCAAATAAGGGGAGAAGGCAAATGCCTGGTTACTGCTCACGATTCCTTCTATGTGACCGAGGCGTGCTTGAAAGCCAGGCAGTCGGCAGACGAGGAAAGGGTGGTATATTTCTGAGTACAACGTTTTTTCTGTTAATTTTTTAAAGTCTATGCGTTAAATATATGCTTGTACAAAAGTTAAAAGGATGTTAAAATAGACTTAGTTGATAAGCGCATTGTTGTTGAGATTATATGGTTTACAAATCAAAGGAGGGTTAGTAGTAGGAATAGTATTAGCAGTAGGAATAGTATTAGCAGTAGGAATAGTATTAGCAGTAGAAGTTTGCTAGTATCTTAACTTTATTTGTGTTCAGCGGACCCCACCTATCTAGCTGAGAGAGTCGGTACATAAGGTAGGAAGGGTGAAAAACTATGTACGATAATGGAATGGAAATTGGAGTTGAGCGTAGGTATAGTCCATGGTGGGAGTTCCGCTGGTTTAAAGAGTCGAAAATAGGAAAAATATGGAGGATTATTTGGAGTAATCCAAAGTTCATTTTCAATGCCATTTATAGCTTTTTTGTGGGCCTGAGGCTTTTTGGGATCAAATTCTATAGGTTTCCGATTATCGTTGATGTGGGAAGCAAGATCAGGAAATCACGTAAGGCCAGGTTGCAGATAAATGGGCGGCTATATTTAGGTGGAAGATACATTGGCGAGCAGAGCGGTAATGGAGCTTATTTGAAGCTGTCCAGAAATTCAACCTGTCATATAGAAGGCAGAGTGAAGCTGGGCCCGGGAGTGCGAGTGATTGTGGAGCCGGGTGCCAGCTTGACTATAGGAGACAACACCTATATAACCGCATCATCGGTTATACACTGTGCAACCAGCATTAGCATTGGAAGGGACTGCGCCATCGCGTGGGGTACAACCATCCTGGACACCGATTTCCATACCATTATCTACGAGGATGGAGAGCAGAATTCCATAAGCAAACCCATAAAGATAGGGGACAAGGTATGGATAGGATGCAATTGCACTATTTTGAAAGGGGTAACCATAGGCGATAATTGCGTGATTGCCGCCAATTCGCTAGTAAATAAGGATGTTCCGCCAAATTCTCTGGTGGCAGGCAATCCCGCAAGGGTGATCAGGACGGGCATCAGCTGGCGCGCGTAAGTTGAGGTGGATAGATACGAGCGATTTACTTAATTAATGATTTTGATATTTGACAGATAATCAGCTTTGGCTGTGTAAGATATGTACAAGATTTTGCAAGGAGTGACATTATATTTGTCACTCCGTTTTTTGTTAAATTTAAGGCTGGTTGAATGCTACGTTGTTTTGATGCTACAATGGTAACTGTTGAACGGCTGTAAGTGGACAGGAAAGGGGTTTTAAATAGATGCTGCTACATATACTGCTTCATAATATTGCTCCCGTGTTTTTTCTAATCAGCTTGGGTTACATATTGGGAAAGGGGTTTCGGCTGGATATCCGTTCCCTCAGCAAGATAAGCATATATGTGCTGGTCCCCTCTACAATGATCGTAAAGATGTACGAGACGGATATTGATATTAAGCTTTTGATGCCGGCGTTTTTCACTGTTGCGTTTGTCTTAATCCTTTCTGTTGTAAGCATAATCCCGGCCAGGTTAAGAGGCTATTGCGATTCAAGAAAAAACGCCTTTAAGAATGCAATAATGTTTTACAATTCAGGCAATTTTGGTTTGCCCTTGATAAGCCTGGTGTTTGCCAATACGCCTATGCTCGAATACGCGGTATCGAATCAGATCATGGTCATGATGAGCCAGAATTTGCTAAATTACACTCTGGGGTTTTATAATGCGGCAAGGGGGAAGATGGATTTAAAATCCGCTGTTAAGGCGGTTTTTAAAATGCCTACAGTCTATACTATTTTGCTGGTGTTGTTGCTAAAAACAATTCCCTATGATGTGCGAAAGTTTTTCCTGTGGCCGGCTGTGGTGTATGCAAGCGACGCTATGATTGCGGTTAATCTGCTGATACTGGGCATTCAACTATCTTCGGTGAGCTTTAATTTTAAAGACTTTGATGTTTATCTGGCGGCTTTTATGCGGCTGTGCGTGGCGCCTTTACTGGCCTATTTGTTAATTGTAGCTTTCAGAATTAGCGGCGTGATGGCCAAGACGCTTCTTATAGCCGGGGGGCTGCCCACCGCTGTAAATACGGTATTGATCGCGGTGGAGTTTGAAAATGAGCACCAGTTTGCCACCCAGACGGTGGTTGTAACGACTCTGCTTTGCCTTTTCACGCTGCCCTTGGTGATATTCTTTGCACAAAGGGCTTTCTGATGCTTCAGGTTGCACCGTGGATCTTTTTAAATTCCATGGGCGTGACTCCTTCGTATTTTTTAAACACGGCACAGAAATAGCTGGTATCGCCATAACCCACCTTCTGCGCGATTTCATTTATGGTAGCGCCGGGTACCTGTATGAGGTGTTCCTTGGCTTTTTGAATTCTAAGCCTTGTCAGATACTGGAACGGCGTCATGTGAAAAGTGCGCTTAAAAAGGCGGCACAGGTGATGTGGGCTGACCTTTATTATAGACGCCATGTCGTTTAGGCAGGGGCTCAAAAAATAGTTTTGTTCCATGTAATTGATGACTGGCTGGAGCTGCCTGTATGGTGCGGAAGTATTTGATGATGACTCCGTATGAGTGCAGGCCCTGAGTTTTACCAGGAACTGGTAGAGCAGCGAAGAACATTCCACTAGCTTAAGCGGGCTTTCAGAGCATATCGAGAGATATATCTCATCCAGCATCCTGTTGAGGGTTTGCAGGGATGATATGTGGAAAACGTTCCATTTGCCCATGTTTAGCAGGTCGAGCAATGGGTCAAGGGCTGGTCCATCGAATGTGAGCCAGTGGGTGGTCCAGGGTTCTGTGATGGCAAAATACTCATGAGGTATATTGGGACAAAGAAAAAAGCCCATTTCCTCGGAGATTCGGTATTCATTTCCTGCGATGATTAACTTTCCGGCTCCCTTGATGCAGTGAAGCCATTGGTAATACGGAAGCCCTGATGGCCTTATGATGTGTTCTTGATTTTGCTGTATTCCCACGCCTTTAACGTGAAATGGGAGCTTGTCTTCTTCTCCTGTAACCATTGCAAAGACTGTTTTCATGAGAAATTACCCCCTATAGATCAATATAGCCATATACACATCAATATATTGAGATTGAATTTGGGCTTTGGGCAATGTACAATATCAATATAGTTATATTATAAGGGTTTTACCGCAATTTACAATATACATTGAATTTGCACTTGTTGACATTAAACTTTAGGGTATTTGCTGTTGTGGCAAGTCGACTATCCACCGCTCAAAGGAACGGTGGCTTGTGAAAAGCCTTGGTTGACTAGCCTCAGCTACCGGCGGAAAACTGATGAAGCTACGTTAAACAGGTAATGATATCTCGTAGGACGGGATGACCTAAAATTGGTACAATGGATTTCCCGCCAATAAAAATTTTTTGAGAGGTGATGTTTATGAAACCGATGAAGTATCCCCCTATAAACCCAAAGTTTCCGCATTTTCTCCATGGCGGCGATTATAATCCCGATCAATGGAAACATATGCCCGAAATATGGGATGAAGACATGCGACTGATGAAGCTGGCCCACTGTAATGTCATGTCGGTGGGCATATTCTCATGGGCCAGCCTGGAGCCTGAAGAAGGTAAGTTCGAGTTTGGATGGTTAGATACCATTATGGACAAGCTGGCTGAGAACGGAGTGTATGCCATTTTAGCTACTCCCAGCGGGGCAAGGCCGGCATGGCTGGCTCAAAAATATCCTGAGGTGCTCCGCGTTTTGCCAAATCGTCAGAGGATCCTGTTTGGTGCGCGGCATAACCACTGCTATACCTCCCCTGTGTATCGTGAAAAGACGCGCCTCATAAATCAAAAGCTGGCCGAGCGCTACAAGGACCACCCTGCCCTTCTGGCATGGCATGTATCCAATGAATATGGGGGCGAATGCCACTGTGAGCTGTGCCAGCAGGCTTTCAGGGAGTGGCTGAAGAAGAAGTATGATAACGATTTGGATAAGCTCAACCGTGCGTGGTGGACGGGTTTCTGGAGCCATACATACACCGATTGGGACCAAATACAGTCACCTGCACCTCATGGGGAAGGATCTATCCATGGACTCAATTTGGATTGGAAGCGGTTTGTGACGCATCAGACCATCGAGTTTATGAAAAACGAGATTGCCCCATTGCGCGAAATCACGCCAAATGTTCCTGTTACTACCAATTTTATGGGGACATATACCGGCCTGAATTATTGGAAATTTGCTCCTGAGCTCGACGTGATTTCATGGGATAACTATCCAAGATGGCATGGCGAGGAGCCTGACTGGGAACTTGCATACAAAGTGGCCTTTGTGCATGATATAAACCGCTCGCTAAAGGGTGGAAAGCCCTTTATGCTCATGGAAAGCACGCCCAGCATGACCAACTGGATGCAGGTGGCTAAATTAAAACGGCCGGGTATGCACCTCCTGTCGTCTATACAGGCGGTGGCTCATGGTTCGGATACGGTGCAATACTTCCAGTGGCGCAAGAGCAGGGGATGTGTGGAGAAATTTCACGGCGCAGTGGTCGATCACTGCGGCCATGAGAATACGCGCGTATTCAGGGATGTTGCAGAAGTGGGCAAGGTGCTTGAGAAGCTGGATCCTATCATAGGTACGACGGTAAGGCCCGAGGTTGCGATAATCTATGACTGGGAAAACCGTTGGGCAATTGATGACGCACAGGGGCCACGGCGGGAGAAAAAGGATTATCTATTGACCTGTCAGTCCCATTACAGGCCGTTCTGGGAAAACGGCGTCCCCGTGGACGTTATAGATATGGACTGTGATTTTTCGGGTTATAAGCTGCTCATCGCTCCCATGCTGTACATGGTGCGTCCGGGAGTAGCCGAGAGGATAGAGAAGTTTGTGGAAGAAGGAGGTACATTTGTAACCACATACTGGAGCGGCATTGTGGATGAGAATGACCTTTGCTTCCTTGGAGGATTCCCCGGGCCGTTGAGAAAGGTGACCGGAATATGGTCTGAGGAGATAGATGCGCTGTACGACCACGATGTAAACCATGTGGTGCTTAAGGATGATAATCCGCTAGGGCTTAAAGGCGAGTATGAGGCCAGGGAGCTGTGCGATTTGATACACGCCGAGACTGCTGAAGTGCTGGCCACTTACAAGAGCGATTTCTATGCCGGCAGGCCGGCTCTGACGGTAAATTCCTTTGGTAAGGGCAAGGCGTATTATATTGCATTTAGGAACAACGGGGATTTCCTCACAGATTTTTACGGAGCGCTCATCAAGGAGCTAAATCTTAAGAGAGCAGTTGATACTGAGCTGCCGCAGGGCGTGACAGCACAGATGCGCACAGACGGGGAAAGGGTTTTCGTTTTCATACTCAATTTTGTGCCCGAAGAGAGGCAAGTTGATCTCAAAGAGATGCGGTTTAAGGATATGATAACTGGTGAAGATGTTACAGGCCGTGTATCACTCCCACCGTATGGGGTGAAGATTTTAGAGAGGTTGTAGTAAAAATATTAAAATATTTCAGAAAGGGATGGCGATATGAAGCCATCCCTTTTTTGTGGTATGCAGGGGCTAAAACTGCTGATTAGTAATTGACATTGCTCTTTTGATACGGCAACCCTTGGTGATTTAAGTACGGCGTACTGTACTTTCTTCTATAGTACGCTGCTTTTTGGCCTGTTTTACGGTAGTTATAGACGGTATGTAGCGCAATCTTATCTTAATTGTTAATTCAGCGGGAAGGTCTCATCTTATATAAAATTGGGATGAATTATAAAAAGGAATATGATAAAATATTTTTGAATAATACAAAGCGTATACGGCGAGGGAACATGATGGAGTTCTCCATATAGACTGGGAGAGAAACGCATTAAAGAAAATATCTGGAGAATCTAGTGGTTGATATATGGACGGTGGTGAATATATGAACCATCCCGTTAAGTTGATCAAAATTTAATTGTAGAATTGATTCTATATGGTGCTTGGGAACGGGAGGCTTACAAAAATGAATATAAAGAGTGTGCGATATCTCACAAAGCTTATTATCTTCAGCTTGTTGGTAGGCGTGCTTCCGGTTATTACACAAGGCGTATTTTTTTATCATAGGTCCTCTAGGGCGATCCAGGATAAGGTTTATGAGTTAAACATGCAGCTATTGGTTCAGAATCAGATGAGGATAGAGGAGATTTTAAAAAGCATCCGCTCACAGTATACCTTGTTTGCCAGCGTTTCGGCTGGTCAGTATATGGACAGACCCCTTAGTTTTAAAGAATACGATAAAGTAAACGAGATTTTAAAAAAGCTTAAGGGCCCTCAATATATAATCCCTGCTATTCATAGCGCTTACATGGTAAATTTTTCAAAAGATTGGGTGATTGGCAACGATAGTATGGGCTCATTTTCTGCTATGCGCAACAAGGAGCAGATTTTAAAGATACTGGAGAATCCCGCTTACAGCTTTTGGACTTATGTAGATTCACCGGCTAACACTTCTGTGCACATGAATATAAGCAAGCAGTTCCCTATAGGGAACATTTGTTTGATTATTAAATTGCCGGTAAATTCGCCCGTTCCTTCAGGGGCCATAATAGTAAATATATCGAGGCATGTTATTGAACAAATCATTTCTAGTAAAGGAAGCGAAAGAAATATCATTGTAGATGAAAATGGAAGGGTTTTGTTTTCTTCTGATGCAAGCATAGCGGGAATGGACATGTCGACATTGCCGTATATAAAGAAGATTATGGAGGCTGATAAAAGGTCGGGCTTTTTCAAAGCGAATATAGATGATGAAAGAATGGGGGTAATCTTCAGAAAGTCCGATTATAATGGATGGATTTATTTAACATTTTACTCTATTTCTGATATAACAAAAGAATCCAGATCGATGGGTATTACAAGCGTAATTATTTGCGTTTCTATGATATTGATTGTCGTTGTTTTCTCTATATCGGGTTCCAACGTTATGTACAAACCTATAAATCATATTTATCAAATTATGCGCAATATTAGCGATGGCAGTAGTTTATCTGGGAAGACCGATGAGTTTGTATATATACAGGAAGGAATGGTCACACAGCTAGAAAAGTTTTTTGTCCTTAAATTGATAAATGGAGAGCTGGGGAGCGACGAGTTTAAGAAAAAAATGGAAGGCATTGGCCGCAAGTACTTGTGGGATTCTGCTTTTGTGGTTACAATCCAAATTTTTAAGCAAGGCGACTACCAACGGCGAAGTGATACCCAAGAATTGGCTATAACCGTGATTCAAGAGATTTTAGAGAAAATAATTCCGCCATCGCGGTCGTTAAAACCTGTGCTAAAAAAGGATGGCGTTGTATTGTTAATTGGCAATGAGAAGGATGAACAGGTTGAAACCGCAAAAGAATTTTTGTGTTGTATTGCTGAAAAGATTGATAAGGAGATAATGAACAGATTGGGTATGCAGGTAAATATTGGGGTTAGCAGTAGGTTCAGCGATTTGGATTATACGTATGTGGCCTACAGGCAAAGCATAGAGGCTTTGATCACGAATCAATTGCTTGGCGTAAAAAGTCCCGTATTGTTTTTTGACGAGATGGTAACCGATGGCTACAATGCAAAGCCATATCCTCAGATACTCGAGGGGCGGCTGATTGATGCGATCAATATGGGAGAACTGGACAAGGCTGAAGCGATTTTGAAAGAACTTATAGATGATATATTCAGCCGGCAGACCAGTATAAACGATATCTTCCTCTCATTATTGCGCCTTATGGTAAGCTTGATCAAAATAGTGCAGGATGTGGGCAACAATATCGATCCCCTGTTTTCTGATTCCAGTATAATGTATGTTCAAAAATTATATACACTCAGGAACGCACAGGAAGCCCATGGATGGTTTATGGACTATCTGATTAAACCAATTGTGGACATTTTGGAGGAATACAGGGTCAGTCAGAGCAAAGAGATAGCCGAGAACGTCATCAGTTTGATCCATCAGGAATATGATACCGATATAACTTTAGAGAGCTGTGCTGCAAAGCTCAATTACCATCCCAGCTACATTTGGAAAGCTCTGCGCAAGGAGTATAATACTACGTTCAGCGATTATCTGTCGCAGTACCGACTAAAAATTGCTAAAGAATGGTTAAGAGAGACCGATATGAGCGTAGCAGAAATAGCTGAAAGGTTGAGATACAGCAATTCCCAAAATTTTATACGTTTTTTCAAGAAGATGGAGGGAGTTACGCCAGGACAGTACAGAAACGCATATCGCCACTTCAAGGGTCAAAAAGGTGGGGAGCTTTAAGATTATATTTGATTAGAATGTATTCCCGGTTAAGATATAAAGGTATATATGCGCCTTTTAATGGAATAAAAATACATTAATACAAGAAAATAACATTAAACAGGATAATCATTATCTATCCAGTGCGGCATTTTGAGGGGATTCAATAAAGTGATTATTGAGCGTTATGGATCCCAAACATAAAATTAATGGTGTAGGAGAGCCCGTAATATGGACGGATAAGTGTAGAATTTAAACGCCAGCTATCATTTTATTATACGAAGGGAGACAAGTTTATATGAGAGTTGCAACAAACAACCCAACGCTGAACTTAGAAACCAAATACAGGAGAGAGATGTGGAGAAAGATAAGGAAAGATAAGTGGTATTATCTGCTTTTGCTTCCCGGCATAATTTATTTCTTACTATTCAGGTATGGTCCCATGTGGGGGATACTCATCGCTTTTAAAAATTATATGCCCTTCTTGGGTTTCTGGGAAAGCCCGTGGGTAGGATTTCAAAACTTTCAGGATTTTTTTGCAAACCCAGACTTTTTCAAGCTGTTGAGGAATACTCTGCTGATATCGTTTTATAACCTCATATTTACGTTTCCGGCGCCCATAATACTTGCATTGTTATTGAACGAAGTGAAGAATGCGCTGTTTAAGAGAACGGTTCAGACGCTTGTTTATATACCCCATTTTATATCCATGACTATAGTGGTGAGCTTGACATACATTTTTTTAACCACCCAAGGCGGATTTGTAAACAACTGGCTGTATGAGCATATGGGGAGAAAGATACAGTTTTTGACGGATCCGAAATGGTTCAGGCCTTTAATAATAATACAGACCATATGGAAGGAAACGGGCTGGGGAACGATAATATTCTTGGCTGCGCTTACAAATATAAATCCTTCATTATATGAGGCGGCAATAGTTGATGGTGCTAAACGTTGGCAACAAATGAGGTATATTACGTTGCCCTGTTTGATGCCAACCGTCATAATACTTCTTATACTTAGGTTAGGCGGCATACTCGATACGGGTTTTGAACAGATCTACTTGATGATGAATTCGCTTAACAGGGAAGTGGCCGATGTCTTTGATACCTATGTCTATACTATGGGTATAACCCGAGGAGCATTCAGCTACAGTACAGCGGTTGGACTTTTTAAATCGATTGTGGGTATAGTCCTTATACAGCTGAGCAATCTTTTGGCTCGGAAAGTATCAGACATCAGTTTGTTCTGATGTTAATACTTCTTGAAATATTTGAAATAAAAGAGAAGAGGATGAGAGAAAAATGGTATTGAGAGGCAAGAAGTCAAACGCAATTCGGGAATCGCTCGGGAGCAGAATATTTGATGCCTTCAATTATGTTTTTTTAGCATTTGCGGGGATGTTATGCATTCTCCCATTTCTCTATGTTATAGGTGGTTCGTTTGCAACCGAGGGGGAACTGACCACCAGGAGCTTTTTCATAATACCTCGTACCTTTACGTTGGATGCATATAAGTATATATTTTCGACGTCGGCTCTTGCTAACAGCTTCAAAAATACGCTAATCATTACAATTGGCGGTACAGCCATAAATCTCTTTTTCACGGTTAGCATGGCTTATGCGCTGGCCAAAAAGGACCTGATTGGCAGAAATGCCATAATAAATATGGTCATATTCTGTATGCTATTCGGTGGTGGGATGATCCCCACGTATCTATTGGTAAGGAATTTAGGTATGTTAGATACCTACTGGGCCTTATGGTTGCCCGGTGCCATCAGTCCTTTTAACCTTTTCATAGTGCGCAACTTTTTTGAAGAGTTTCCAGGGGAGCTTAGGGATTCTGCCGAAATAGATGGATGCAATGTGCCACAGACGCTGTGGTATATCGTACTCCCGCTTTCAAAAGCAGTGCTGGCTACATTTGCTCTGTTTTATGGAGTAGGGCATTGGAACGCATTTATGGGGCCGTTGCTTTATCTGAATGATTCGAAAAAATGGCCTATACAGATCATACTGCGAAATCTTATAATAGCTTCGTCCGGCACGGCAGGTTTAGGCTCACTGGTGGATATGCCGCCTGACTATCAGCCACCTGCACAGGCGCTAAAATTGGCGGTCATTGTAGTGGCGACGGTACCGATTTTGCTGGTGTACCCGTTCTTGCAGAGGTATTTTGTCAAAGGAGTTATGATAGGTTCATTGAAAGGATGATATTTGCCAGCGTTGTTTTGGTGGTTAAAATGAGCGTTTCCGCGGTTTTAGCTGCGGAAAGCTATAATCACCAACAACTTTTAATAAAAATTCAACATAAATTTTAAAAGGAGGTAAAGTTATATGTCTTTGAAACCAACAACACGTCTCTTAATGGTTTTAGTATGTATTATGTTGTTTGCCTCAGCCGTGTTGGCAGGATGTTCCAAGGATGCTGTGAATCAGCAGCCACAGAGTGGAGGAACCGAGAATAAGGGGGAAGAGACGCAATCCGGCGGCTCTTCTGATGAACCTGTGCAGGAAGAACCTTTTAAATTGAGCATCATGACCATATTCTATCCAAGCGACAAGGCACCAGAGCCTGCTCCCGAGGATAGCCCGGTTATTCAAAAGTTAGAAGAGTATACAAATACTGATCTGGAGATTCTGTGGACTCCTTCAACTAATTATGAGGACAAGTTTAACGTAACATTGGCTTCCAATGATATGCCGATGGTCATACTTGCTCCCGGCAAAACGGCTACAGTGATAAGCGCGTGCCGAAATGGGGTTTTCTGGGAATTAGGGCCGTATTTTGAGGAGTATCCGAACTTGAGCCAGTTCAACCCAATTGTCCTTAACAATATATCAATCGATGGAAAAGTGTACGGGCTGTATAGAGCTAGAGATTTAGGAAGAAATGGTATCATCTACAGGCATGACTGGCTACAAAAAGTGGGAATGAATGAATTAAAGACTATTGACGACTTCTATACCATGCTTAAGAAATTCACTTACGAAGATCCTGATGGTGACGGAAAAGACGATACCTTTGGTATGGTGGTTCATCAAAGCAATTATCAATTCAATGTTTCTGCCCTGTGGTTTGGTGCACCCAATGGATGGGGTGAAAACGAAAATGGTGAACTCGTACCTGCCCATCTCACTCCAGAATATCTTGAGGCATTAAAATGGTGGAAAAAGTTATATGATGAGAAACTGATAAACGAGGACTTTGCTGCTTTGGATCCAGAAAAGCGATATGACTTTATAGTAACCGAGCAAGCGGGCGCAGAGATACAGGTGTGTGACGATGCCGGAAGGCTGGAGTCCAGATTTAAAGATGCCGGTAAGAGCGTAGGAACGCCAAATACCGCAGAGGACGTTGATGTACGCTTGGGTATTGTAGGGGCTGTTGAGGGACCCAAAGGCCTGAGGGCTTTGCCTACATCAGGGTATAATTTGTTCTATCTTGTTTCAAAGCAGTCGGTAAAGACAGAAGATGAACTTAAAAGAGTGTTGAAATTCTTTGACCAGCTGGGCGATAGGGAGATGCAGGACCTGCTCGATAGAGGAATTGAAGGTGTACATTATGAGTTAGTTGATGGAAAAGTGAAACCTATTGAAGGCGATCAACGGCTGGGTGCACAGCTGTCGGGGCTTAATCAGCTGTTGCTGTTTGTGCCAAGGAATAATCAGACGCCGCGAGTGGATACAGAAGTGAGAGAGCTGCAGACAAAAGTTATAGCTGAAAACGAAAAGATAGTTGTTGGTAACCCTGCAGAACCCTTTATTTCGGAGGTATACAGCCAAAAAGGGCCTCAACTTGATCAGATCATTGAAGACGCACGGGTGCAGTTCATCGTAGGCCAGATTGATGAGCAGGGTTGGAAGGATGCTATAGAGCAGTGGCGTAAGTTGGGCGGCGATGATTATATCAAAGAGATAAACGACCTGTATAAAAAAGCCAACACAAACCAGTAAATCAACAAAATGCTGCTGGCGATGAAATAGATTATTGTTTAAGGGGATGCCAGCCTGGGATATACCAGTCCGTTAAAACGGGCTGGTATATCTTTTGGATTTTCCGATTAAGTATGCAGTTTTTCGTTTGCTGCCGTTTTTTCTTAAAATTGCTGATGTATTAAGTGACTAAGATAAGATAGGCTTTTTACAGTAAGAGCACAATATTCGTTTTTGCATCTATTAGTTGATCAAATAAAAAATATAAAAGGCAAGAAATGGAGATTGTGTTGCCATGCCTAAAGGAACAGTATTCAAGGGAGATAAAATAACCGTTAAAGACAATCTCACTGGGGTTGAAGTCACAAGGATAAGCCCCAATGTTGGAAACACTTTTCATCCGTATTTTACTCAGCCTCTTTTTTCGTTTGATGGGAAAAACGTGCTGGTGGCTTCTGACCGAACAGGTTCCTGGCAGCTTTATAACCTCTACATTCCCACAGGGGATATGGTGCAGTTGACTGACGAGCCCGATATTCGGCCTGGGGCTTCGCTCCTTGACCCCAATACTATGAGGGCTTTCTACTGGGCCGGCAGAAGATTAAAATCTGTAAGCTTGGACACTCTTGAGGAAGATGAGTATTATACCCTGCCCGAAGGCTTTGTTGGCTCAATACTTTCAATTACCTCGGACGGTTCAACGCTGTATTTTGCATATTCGGAAAAGTTGGCGTTATCCACTGTGACCAACAAAATATATTCCGGGATGAACGAGACGTTTTTTCGTCGTCCGGCCAGCGTGGTCATGCAGGTCAATGTGGCGGACAAAACCGCTAGGGCCATATGGGGCGAGCGAGAATGGATCAGCCATGTAATTGTAAGCCCGGTGGACAACGATATCGTATGCTTCTGCCACGAAGGCCCCTGGCATCTGGTGCAGAGGACCTGGATTGTCAGGGCATCTACTTCAGAGGTATGGCCTATAGTCGAGACCAAACGCCACTTGGAGCGTGCAGGGCATGAGATCTTTACGCGCAGCGGGCGTATATGCACCCAGTATGGCCGCCGTGAGAGCACGTCGGATGACTGGAAGTGTGCCGACCTTTTCATAAATCCTGATGGTACCAACATGGTGATGTTTGAGTACAAGCCCGGGCCGAAGCCCATGCATGTACAGGTAAATTCCACAGAAGAGTACGGCGTTGGTGACGGTGCTTTCATGGTCAACGGTCCTAAAGACGGAGACCAATATATATCGCTTATCAAATATGAGAACGGGCTGGCAAAGCAAAAAATTCTATGCACCCATGGGACTTCATGGAGAGCTCAGCACAGCCATCCTCACCCGATATGGTTTCCTGATGACTCCATGGTGCTTTTCACTTCCGATAGGGAAGGACGCTGCAACGTGTATATTGCTCCCGCAGACTATGATATGCTCAAATAGCTTAACTCTTATACAAATTTACGGTCAACCGCCGGGAAAGCCTTCTTTTTTAAAGGAAGGATGAAAAGCGGTCCCTGATTTGAGCATTAAATTGTATGCATCTAATACTTGCAGTATAATGTAATTATGAACAGCAAAAGATGGAAGTGATCAATTATAACGGTTTATGACATTGCCTATCACACTTATCAGGTGCCCCAAATACCAACGCAAAGTTCTTCTGTAGGAGGAGTGGCCGATGGCTAAAGATAAGGTTGAGGCCAAGCGGTGAAACGTCTGTTGTCGTGGAGAGGGCGAACCTACTACAGAGGAATGTTTGTCGTAATAAAAGAGAAAGTTTACCTTGTGTAGGAAGTGAGAGCGAGTTATATTTTAATCTATGTTATGAGATGGTGCTTTTAGAGGGGGGAAATTTGTGTGTCTCTAAAATTTGGCATACAGCCTTTTTGGTTCTGGAACGGCGACATGAGGGATGAGGAGATAAGAAGGCAGATAAGGGAGATGGCCGAGAAGGGAATAAAGGGCTTTTTTATTCATCCCCGTCAAGGGCTTTCGGTACCCTATCTATCTGAAGAATGGTTTAGGAAAGTGGGCATCGCTGTAGAAGAGGCAAAGCGAAGGGGTTTGGAGGTATGGCTTTACGATGAATACCCCTATCCCAGCGGGGTAAGCGGCGGCTTGGTGGTACTGGACCATCCGGAGTTTGAGGCGAAAGCCCTTAAGGCTCGAATATTCGATGTGGAAGGCCCTAAAACCATCGATATGGAACTGCCATGGGGGCAAGTCCTGCTGGCAAGGGCATATCCAAAAAAGAATGATGTGATCGACTGGGATGACCCGGTGGAGCTGTCGCATTGCATAGGCACGGGATATAAGGAAAACATCTTTCAGATGAGCGGGCTTACTCAGTACAACAGAAAGAGGTTTTTTACCGGCAAGCCTGTAAAAAAGCTTCACTGGGATGCACCTGAAGGAACATGGCATGTCTGTATCATATTGCAGGTAGCGGTGGATAACTTCAAATACTTCGGAAAGTATGTGGATCCATTAAATCGCGAGGCGGTGCGGTATTACATCAATACCACTCACGAAAGGTATAAGGAATATTTCGGCCATGAGTTCGGGAAAACCATAAAGGGAATTTTTACCGACGAAATAACGGCTTTCCCACCGGGAATGCCGTGGTCACCGCTTTTGCCCCAAATGTTTGAAAAAAAGAATGGCTATTCGCTCTTAGACAGGTTGCCCGCACTGTTTGAGCGCATGGGCCCTGACGCTGATCGAGTGAGGTATGATTACTGGAATACCGTCACAAACGCTTTTATTGAAAGCTACGAGGTCCAGGTTCGGGATTGGTGCGAAGCCAATAATCTGCTGTATGTGGGCGAAAAGCCCATACTGAGAAGCAAGCAGCTTAAGTATTTTCACATACCGGGCATAGACGCGGGGCATCAAAAGGTGGGCACCAGGCCGGATGTTGCCAGCCCTAAATACAGGGCAAATGCCAAGGTTGTCAGCTCGGCAGCCCATTTTTATGGAAAATCCGGTGCCCTGTGCGAGTGCTTCCACAGCATAGGATGGGGTATGACCCTTCAGGACATGAAATGGACGTTCGATTGGCTTGCGGTTCAAGGGATAAGTTTCTTTGTACCCCATGCTTTCTTTTATACCACCGATGGGCTGACCAAGCACGATGCCCCTCCGTCCAGCTTTTATCAAATGCCCTATTGGTCCCGTATGGGTTTGTTGTCTGATTATGCTGATAAAATAACCGATATCATGAGAATGGGCAGGCGAAAGGTGGATATAGTCATATTGGACCCGGTTTCAAGCCAGTGGACGGCAATGGGAGAGAAGAGGCATTTGAAAGAAAAGCTGGAGAACGGATTTTCCAGGCTGCAGAGAGCGCTTCTGGAGAACCATTTTGATTATTATATAATGGACCCTGAACTGTTTAGCCAGTGCGACACAAGACATGGATGCATCAGGTTCAAAAATGAGAAGTACAGGGTGCTCATCCTTCCTCCAATGCTCAATATTGAGGAATGTGCATTGGAAAGGCTCAAGGAGTACATTGAAGGTGGAGGCGTTGTCATAGGTGTCGAGTGCCTACCCGTTGAAAAGATCGGCAGTTCAGATACCGGTTCAATGTTCAGCGAATGGTTTGGTATAGATGCTCGAGATATTTATGGCCGTTATGTTGAGGATGAAAATTTGAAGGGTAAAGTGATAGCTCACACTGATATGGTTGAATGCGGTATTTGTGAGCTAGGAAAAGGCTATGATAAATCGACCATTGATACTGCTGAAAAAAATAGACCAACATTTTTTGCAAATAGTGTAGAAGCAGTTCCTCAAATAGTGGCAAAAATGGTCGAACGCCCTGTCTCCATTATAGGGGATGACTGTCAGGCAAACCACAGTATAGAGGCTTTCCCAGGCGGCATAGATGGTCCACAAGAAAAGGATATACTGGTGGCCTGTTACGAAACAGAAGGCCAGCTGAACTGTTTTTTGGTCAACACATCAGGTACACGGCACAGGGTGAGAATTCACCTCAACTGCAGCAGGTTTTTACATCCCCAGGTATGCTGCAGCGATCCTGGTTTGGATGGTAGCGAAAGTATTCTTGAATTTGATGAAGCTGCACAACTCAAAGGCTTCTCTCTTGAATTTGCACCGTATCAGGCTTATATTTTGACAGTTAAAGAAAAGCGGGATGAGGCGACCTCCAAGGTACAGTGCAGGGTTGAGGGCTATATAAAGAGACAAAGGATAGACCTTGATGATAACTGGGAAGTTCATCCCAAGGGCATGAATGCCCTGAGGCTGGGTCACTGGCGGTTTAAGGTGGAAGGCAGTCAGGATGAAAAACTGGTGGAGTGCAAACCCATAATAGATCAGATTTACGATGCGGGGATTGCACTGCCCATAAAGCTAAAGGATCATTTTGGCTGTCCCAAGCAGCTGGAGCTGCCCCCGCTCAACTGCATATACACAGCTGAATTTTTGGTGGAGGATGATATTTCGCTGCCGGTATTGCTGGTCATGGAACCCGGCAGCGTACAGGGTGAATGGTATATGCTGGTGAACGGCAATCGAATAGATCACGCTCATTTTACACAGCGGAAGATATACATGCCCACTAACCTGGCTGTGGATATATCGCAGTATATAAAGAAGGGTTTGAATGAGATACAGGTGAGGATAACTACTCAAGCCAACCATGATGGCCTTGTAAACCCGCTGTATCTGTTTGGACGTTTTGGGGCGAAAAAAGAGGATGACAGGTGGAAGCTGTGTTCGATTATCGATGTCGGAAAGCCGGGCGATTTAACAGGAATTGGCTTGCCATTTTACGCAGGTACTGTGGTATACAGAAAAAAGGTGTTCATCGATGGTGCGGCTGAGGTGATGGAGATGTATATCGATGATACAGGTATGGAAGATGTGATAGCTCTTTATGTTAATGGTCATCATGCAGGAACGAGGGCATGGAGTCCTTACCGTTGGATAATAGATAAAGATTGGATCAGGGCCGGGGAGAACGAACTTGAGATTCATGTAACAAATACCCTCATACGGCTTTTTGAAGGGGAATATTTTGATTACCGTAGACATGCTTATGTTGATGTATGCAGCTCTTGATGCTACGTTATATGCTGGTAAGAGTCTGCAAGCGTTGTTGATATAAGCTTTGTTGAGAGGAGCTGCCAGATTATGCTTTGTTACAGGTTGAAGCCTAAAAAGATGGATGATTTTGTTTGCACTGGCGGGATGGCACGGAAAGTGCCCTCCGCCATTTTTATTTTATTTTTGGCAGAAGTTTCGCAGATTAAACATTTTCCGGGACACGGTGATACCGTGATAGATTCCTGCGTGGACCTTCCCAGATTGGAACACGATATGCAGCACCTCAAAAGTTTTGAGCTCATTCCTTTCAAGCAGGCCATTGAAGAAGGAGCTGACATGGTCGTGGAGGCGCATATAGTGTTTCCAGACATAACGGAGGAAAAGGTGCCTGTTATAGATTTGAAGCTCAAGTATGGTTTGAATGATCAGCCGATGGATACCAGCAGGATTTCCCAAATAGTGGGGATAAAGGAGCGCAGGGCTGTGGCTGACAGGGCCTGGGGAAGGAAGTGATATAATCCTCCCTTTCATTCTGTGAGGATTTTTGCTATACTGTATTCTGAATTATTGTGGCAGAGATAAATTTAATAAAACGAAAGAGGGTTTGGCTGACACATGGATGACAGCAAGGTGATTTATGTAAAAGGCGCCAGAGAGCACAACTTAAAAAACATAGACGTGGTGATTCCCCGGGATAAGCTGGTAGTGGTGACAGGGCTCAGCGGCTCCGGCAAGTCCTCGCTGGCTTTTGATACCCTGTATGCCGAGGGGCAGCGACGGTATATAGAATCGCTGTCGGCGTATGCCAGGCAATTTTTGGGTCAAATGGAAAAGCCTGATGTAGATTACATTGAAGGGCTTTCGCCCGCAATATCTATTGACCAAAAAACTCCGCGCAGGAATCCCCGTTCCACTGTGGGAACGGTTACCGAGATATACGATTATCTTCGCCTTTTGTTTGCCAGGATAGGTACCCCCCATTGTCCCAAATGTGGCAGGGAGATCCAGCAACAGACGGTTGAACAGATGGTGGATTACATCATGGGAATGGAGGAAGGAACCAGGATCCAGCTTCTGGCTCCCTTGGTGAGGGGTCGAAAAGGGGAATATGTACGCCTGCTCGAGGACATAAGGAAGGAAGGCTATGTGCGGGTTCGGATAGATGGGGAGATGCGTGAGCTTTCGGAGGAGATAAAGCTTGATAGAAACAAGAAGCACACTATTGAGGTAGTGGTCGATCGCCTTGTTGTGAGGAAGAGCATCGAGCAGAGGCTCACCGATTCGCTGGAGGCGGTGCTAAAATTAAGCGATGGGTTGGCGGTTGTGGACGTGATTGGGGGGCAGGAGATACTCTTCAGCCAAAAGTACGCCTGCCCTGAGTGCGGGATCAGCATAGAGGAGTTGACTCCTCGGTTGTTTTCGTTCAATAGCCCTTTTGGCGCCTGCCCTAACTGTCACGGGTTGGGCGTTTTGATGGAGATTGACCCCGATCTGATAATTCCCAATCCTTCTTTGAGTTTGGCAGAGGGGGCAATTGCCGTTCCTGGATGGAACAGCGGCAACGGGGATAGCATTGCCAGGATGTTTTTGGAGGCGCTGGCCGAGCATTACGGTTTTAGCCTGGACACCCCTGTTGAAGACTTGCCGGAAGAGGTTATTGATATCATCTTATATGGTACCAGGGGGGAGAAGATTAGGGTTAAATATGACCGTAACGGTTCGGGCTATTTTATGGCTCCCTTCGAGGGTATAATCCCTAACCTGCAGCGGCGTTATCGTGAAACTGATTCGGATTTAGCCCGTGAGGAGATTGAAGCATACATGGGTAGCACCCCTTGCCCTGTTTGTAAAGGCGCCAGGCTAAAGCCCGAAGCGCTGGCCGTCACGGTGGGAGGGCTCAACATATACCAGGTGACCAATCTGTCGGTCAAGGAGCTCCTGGATTTCATCGATGGCCTTAAGCTTACGCCTACGCAACAGCTGATTGCCCATCAGATACTCAAGGAAATCCGCTCTCGACTTCAGTTCATGGTGGATGTGGGGCTTGATTACCTGACTTTGTCGCGCCCTGCGGGAACGTTGTCGGGTGGTGAGGCTCAGCGCATCAGGCTGGCTACGCAAATTGGGTCCAGCCTGGTTGGGGTGCTCTATATACTGGACGAGCCCAGCATAGGCCTGCATCAGCGCGATAATGAGAGGCTGATACGCACTTTGAAGCGACTGAGGGATCTAGGCAATACCGTAGTCGTTGTGGAGCACGACGAAGAGACCATACGCTCGGCTGATTACATCATAGACATGGGGCCGGGGGCCGGGGCGCATGGTGGCCGGGTGGTTGCTGCCGGTACCGTCGAGGATATCATGAATTCCCCCGAGTCCATCACTGGGCAGTATTTGAGCGGCAAAAAGAGGATAGAGGTTCCCGCCGTGCGAAGGCAGCCCAGCGGCAAATGGCTTGAGGTTGTGGGAGCCAGCGAACACAATTTAAAAAATATAAACGTCAGAATACCGCTGGGGGTAATGACGTGTGTAACCGGCGTTTCTGGCTCGGGCAAGAGCACTCTGGTGAACGAGATCCTCTATAAGGCGCTGGCCAAGGAGCTAAACCGCGCAAGCGTAAAGCCGGGACGGTATGAAAGGATATTGGGGCTCGAACACCTCGATAAGGTTATAAACATCGACCAGTCTCCAATAGGCAGGACGCCGCGTTCTAACCCTGCCACCTATACAGGCGTGTTCGATTATATACGCGAAGTATTTGCCATGACCAGCGATGCAAAGGTAAGGGGATACAACAAAGGGCGTTTCAGCTTTAACGTCAAAGGGGGTCGCTGCGAAGCCTGCCGAGGCGATGGCATTATAAAGATCGAGATGCAATTTTTATCGGATGTTTACGTGCCCTGTGAGGTGTGTAAGGGGAAGCGGTATAACCGTGAGACGTTGCAAGTAAAATACAAGGGCAAGAATATAGCCGATGTGCTGGATATGACGGTAGAGGAGGCTATGGAGTTCTTCGAGAACATCCCGAGGATTCACAGGAAGCTGCAAACCTTGTATGACGTGGGACTGGGCTACATCAAGCTTGGACAACCATCAACCACCCTGTCCGGCGGTGAAGCCCAGAGGGTTAAGCTGGCAACCGAACTCAGCAGAAGAAGCACTGGTCGTACCATATATATACTGGACGAGCCTACCACCGGCTTGCACATTGCTGATGTTCACAGGCTGATCGATATCCTGCACAGGCTGACCGATGGAGGGAATACCGTAGTGGTCATCGAGCACAATTTGGATGTGATAAAGACGGCCGACTACATCATCGATTTGGGGCCGGAAGGTGGAGAAAGGGGTGGGATGATAGTGGCCCAGGGCACCCCCGAAGAGGTGGCGAATGTAGAGGGCAGCTATACCGGCAAATTTTTAAGGCAGGTACTCAATATGTGAAAAAGTAGAAAGGATGTGATGTATGTGGAAAGAGCTTTTCGCTATCAGACCGGCGAGGCCGATGAGATCGTCAAAGAGCTGAGGCAAAAAGGTTGCGTAAAGGTAGATGTGGATTCGGAGGACAAAATAAAGCCGTTTTTAAAGGATTTGGAACGGTATGGCATATATGAACGCGCTGATATTCCCTGGGACTACGAAGCCATAAGCTTCTTTGAAAATCAGGACTTTTTATGCAGGGTACAGGTGGAGGATCGCGCTTCTCAACCGCCAAAATCTGGATTGTTTATAGATTTTTACAGCGAATATGTTGAAGACGATTATGCCGATATATTTTGGGGTTGAGACCCGTTTTACAGGGACAGCGCATGTTGATACGAATAAATTGTGTTTGAGAAGAGTGCCTAGATGCAAGTTGCATTTATGCCTTAAAATATATTTACAAGGCACAGGGATTCCTTTTGTGGAATGTGGACTATAAAAAGCCTGAGGGCCGAGATTTCGGACAGTGAGTCGGCCTTTGCCTTAAGGCTTACCAGCTGTTTTACCCTTGCCAGCGTTGCATCAATATTGTCTATTTCTTCATGGTTGATAAATATCTGCCAGGAATTTTTGTTTTTTTCCCACAGCCGTGTGAAAGATTCTAGCTTGTCGTTAGCCATCTCCCAGTTATCGTTTTTGATGGCCGATTCCAGGCTGTTCAGGCTTTGTTCTAACTTTTCGGCGGAGGCCGCAAGGCTGTGTTGGGTCCAGATCGCAAAGCCGATAAAAATGATGGTTATTGCTACCATTATCAGGGGTATCTTCAATATGTTCACCTCCGCTTTTCTTTTTCTTCTATCTGTAAATTTCTCTGGCTGTCAAGATAAGCGAAGAATACGTCCTCGGGTTTAAGCCCGCGGATTTCAAGCTGCTGGAGCAGCCAGCTGATGTCAAGGCCGGCCTTGGTAAGGTTTTTGTGCTGTATATGGCCGTCCATGATGAGCGTGTATGGCAGGCCTTCATACCGGATGGAGAGCTTGAGGTCCTCTGCGGTTACCGGCCTCTTTTGCGGTTTGGGTATAACGCTTAGCTGGCCGTTGGTCTCAAGTATCGCAAACTCGACATCCGATACGTTGACTATATTTTTTTCTCTCAGCTGTTCCAGCAGGTCGTTTACGTTATAGCGCAACCGAGCTAGCTCCTTCTGTACAATCTTGCCGTTTTGTATCACTATGCTGGGCGAACCGCATAGAATGGTTCTGGCCCTTTCGCTTTTTAGAGTGATGTATGAAATAACCACCTCTGCCAAAAGCAGCGCCAGGATGGATATGATTCCGTTCAAAAGGGGTATACTCGTGTCCTGCATCGGTACCGATGCCAGTTCAGCTATCATTATTGTCACCACCAGCTCAAACGGCTGCAGCTCACCCACCTGCCGTTTTCCCATAATCCTTACCCCAGTGACTACCACGGCATAGAGTATTAAAGCTCGAAAAAACGCTACCAACATATGTACAAACCCTCACCCTACTTGTATTTTTTATATTTATAGATTGGCTGGGAATGATGTATTTTATTCTTTGTTGATGAAGCCACTTTTTATTTTAAAAATACACCTTTTTAGTGAATCCCTAGAAGTATGCCACGGACTGTCAATGTAGTAATAGTTAAACTTCTTGATAAACCAGTTTAATTCATCGTTAAGCCTTTTGAGGTTGTTTTCCTGTAGCAAAAAGGTAGCTTGGCAGAATTTTTTAAGCTGCAGGCCGCTAAGCAGGCGCTGCGCCTCCTCAACTAAGAGGTAGAAATGCTTGAAGCAAAAACCTTTGCAGTTTTCATACAGCGATTGAAATTTGCTATTGCATGCCCATAGCTGGATGATGGACTCAGCATAGCTATGCATAGCATCCTTTGAATGAATGCATAAAAAACATGGTAATTCATGTATATCATATTGGTTTGTGTGTCGATTAAATATCTTCCTTATGATGTTTAAAGCATGATATTTTGACGGCAAATAAGGGACTTCCATTATCCTTCTGAACTTACGCAGCTTTGACATCTCGTGCATTAATATCTTATCCACGATGAGAGCCAACCCAAACTTGTCCCTGTAATTTAAAAGCTGCTGGAAATGCGTCGAGCAAAAGCTCATGTGCTCCAGGGACCTGTGAAAATTTACATCATTAACCATATCCCTGAACAGCCCTGAAATATATGATTCTTCAGCTTTCTCCATTATATGGCATAGAGGGCACTCGGTATTCTCCTGAAAAGCATCCCACAATGGGAATGTAAATATTTCCTGTTTCATTTCACACCTCTTTAAATCCATAATATTCAACAGTACTTATTGTTTTCACGTAACAGGAAAGTATTCAATTTTATTGGAGTTTAATACTTTACTAATTTAGCATATTAAATTATAATATTATTGTTTGAAAATCAAACAAGCCTTGAATGGAGGAATTGAAGTGAAGAGGAGTACGATTGTGCTTTTAACTTTGGCATTGATGGTTGGGCTTTTGTTGAGTGCCTGTTCGGGAGCGCAAGAAACCGCTAAAGACGATTCTTTGGAGAGGATTAAGCAGGCCGGAAAGTTTATAGTAGGGCTTGACGACACATTTGCCCCCATGGGCTTCAGAGATGAGGAGGGCAACATAGTTGGGTTTGACATCGATTTGGCTAAAGAGGCTGCAAAGAGATTGGGCGTGGAAGTGGAGTTTAAGCCCATTGACTGGAACAGTAAGGAACTGGAGCTCAAGAATAAAAAGATTGACATGATATGGAATGGTCTTACCATTACCGAGGATAGAAAGAAAAACATGGCTTTTACAAAGCCTTATCTAGTGAATACTCAGATTATAATTGTGCCAGAGGGATCCAGCATCAAGAGCAAGGCCGACCTTGCGGGCAAAAAGGTAGGAGTGCAGATGAGCAGCAGTAGCCTTGAGGCCCTTAAGAAGGATAAGGAGGTTTATGACTCTCTAGCGGAAGTGGTGGAATATCCCGATAACCTTGAAGCGCTCTTGGATTTGAAAGCAGGCAGGATTGATGCCGTGGTGGCAGACGAGATACTGGGAAGATATTACATCGAGAAGAGAAACGAAAATTTTGTGGTTTTGGACGATAACTTCGGTACCGAGGAATACGGCGTCGGGTTGAGGTTGGAGGACAAACAACTGCTTGAGGCACTGAACAGGGTGCTGGATGAAATGAAGCAGGATGGCACCATGTCTGAGATTTCTAAGAAGTGGTTTGGCGAGGATATCATAAAAAAGTAAGTGTTGTGTCGCACTATCACACTGGAGGCTGACGGGGCCATTGATGTACCGTCAGTCCTCTTTTGTGTTTTTATAAGGGGTACACAAGGGATGTTGATTTTGATATATGTACTATTTCGTTTGTTGGGAGAGGTGCTATGCAGGAGTTATTGCTTGAGGTTATAAAGCCTACTTTTGAGGTCATAAGGCCTACATTGGAATATGTATCGAGGATTATTGTGCCCATGCTCCAGGGCACTGTGGTTACTCTAGAGCTGTTTTTTATCACCATTGTTTTTTCAATTCCGCTTGGGGTGCTGCTGGCGCTGGCACGCATTTCTAGATACAGGCTTTTGAGGGATGTCGTTGGTGCATACATCTGGCTCTTGAGAGGTACGCCGTTACTTCTGCAGGTGTTTTTTGTCTATTATGGCTTGCCCAATTTCGGCATTACCCTGGAGAATTTTCCGGCGGCCTGCATCGCTTTTGTCCTCAACTATGCTGCCTATTTTGCAGAAATCTTCAGGGCCGGCATACAGTCAATTGACAAAGGGCAGTATGAGGGAGCCAAGGTGCTTGGCTTTACTTACTGGCAGACCATGTGGAGAATAATTCTTCCGCAGACCGTGCGGAGGGTACTGCCTCCCGTCAGCAATGAGGCAATCACCCTTGTAAAGGACACGGCCCTTGTATATGCTATAGGATTAGGAGAGCTTTTGAGGGCTACCAAGATTGCCGTATCCAGGGATGCGGTGACATCGCCTTTTGTAGTAGCGGCCGTGTTCTACCTGGTCATGACTTATGTGCTGACAAAGGTGTTTGACGAATTGGAACGGCGCTATTCAATATACGAATAGGGGTTAGGGACTATGTATATGATTGAGGCAAGAAATATTTACAAGTCATTTGGAAACTTACAGGTTTTAAAGGGAATTTCGCTGAACGTTAATAAAGGCGAGGTAATAGCCGTTATAGGGCCTTCGGGATCGGGCAAGAGTACTCTGCTGCGGTGCCTCATTCATCTGGAAGTTATTGATAGAGGTTCTATCATAATAGAAGGGCAACCAATGGCGTATGAGGATGAAAACGGTAAAACACGATATGTGCCCGATAAGCAGATACGCCAGATATGCAAGAAGATTGGAATGGTGTTTCAAAACTTCAATCTGTTTCCCCACAAGACGGTGCTGGAGAATATCATCGAAGCACCGATTGTGGTAAATAAGATGCCCAAGGAAGAAGCAGTTGATATGGCTGAGGCATTGCTAAGAAGGGTGGGTCTGATAGATAAAAGGGATAGCTATCCTTCGCAGCTTTCGGGTGGACAAAAACAGAGGGTGGCCATTGCAAGGGCTTTGGCCATGAAGCCCGATATAATGCTGTTTGATGAGCCCACCTCTGCACTGGACCCCGAGCTTACCGGAGAAGTTCTCAAGGTTATGCGAGACCTGGCGGAAGACAGGATGACCATGCTGGTGGTCACCCATGAGATGGGGTTTGCTCGGGAGGTAGCCGATCGGGTAATATTCATGGATGGTGGAGAGATAATCGAGGAAGGGTTGCCCGGGGAGATATTCTGCAATCCGAGCAGTGAGAGGACGAGGAATTTTCTTAAGCAGGTGTTGTGATGGGGTTTTGTCGTAATCGATGTTATAACATTCTATAACTTTGTTAAATTAATATCAATGTTGGCGTGAATGTGTAAATGTTGTATAACAATAATTGCAAAGGACAATAAAAGGACAATCATCTGAAATAATTTGAATTATTTCCAGCGCTGAGGAGTAAAAATTTTTCGGGCTAATTGTAGGATAAAATACGCCAATCTCTTTCAAAAAAGTGCTAAATATGGTATAATAATACTATAAAAAGTCAGCAAAATAGCACTTTTGGGAGG
>Ga0224486_100044_pt1 | contig 69256 bp, 62 predicted proteins | sample TexhydDE_CT_test_FD_172013 | JGI IMG/M metagenome (GOLD analysis project Ga0224486, IMG submission 172013) | Fracking water microbial communities from deep shales in Oklahoma, United States - hydraulically fractured wells DE_CT_test ... | reverse complement strand
GGCTCGAAAGAGCCGCTTTTTTGTTGTTTCTATGTATCACTTGTTGTTTACTTTGGCCAGATGCAGAAAAATGATAATGTGATAAAATGTTTATGGAGGAAAATATGAAATATGGTTTATATATATTGGGGGTGAAGCTTGTGAAAAAGAGCTTTTTGGTTTTGGCATTTTTCTTGACATTTGTTTCTGCTGTTGCTTTGTCTGGAGTTCTCCACTTTGAACACGCCGACATAGTTTATCCAGAAGGATACGAGGAAAACGCAAAACTTGTAGGTAAGATATTTGAAAACGTTAGGCAACAGGTTATTGAACTGATTGGCAACGACCCTGGAAGGATCACGATAATTTTACAAGACAAAGGAACCGTTAGTAATGGCTTTACAAATCCTCTATTTCACAGAACGATAACATTGTACATGTGGCCACCTGAAAGCTGGATAAGTTTCGAACTTCCTCTTGAGGACTGGTATACGTATTTGATTATCCACGAATTCACACATATGGTGCATCTTACATATCAAGATGAGTTTACGCAGCTTGTGAGTATTTTAATGGGATTTCCGTATTTGCCTCAGATGAACGGACCATTTGGAGAAGGAACAACGGTATTTGCTGAAAGTGCGTTTTCAAAGAATTCTGGAAGGTTGAACAATCCGTATGTTTCTGATGGGTTATATTACTATACCATACAAAACTTTCCATCTTTTACCTACAAGGAAATCATGCCGCCTGATGACTTTAGAGGAGGGCAACTTTACTATAACTTCACGGCAGGTTTCTATAAATACTTGGTCGATACTTACGGTATTGAGAAGATGAAGAGATATATAGCGTTAACGTCCACAATTCTTCCAGATGTTGAAATAGGGTTAAAGTACAGAGATATTTTTGAGAAGGTTTTTGGTAAACCATTTGACGAGCTCTACACAGATTGGATAAGGTCGTTGATGAAGTTGAATTACTCGGAAGGAGATTTGATATACAAGGCGCCAAACGCAAAGATATATAAGTTAGACCTTTTGGGTGAGAAGTTAGGGGTGTATTGTGTAGAATTTGGTCCAGCGACATCTTATATTGGTAGTGTCAATCCAAGGCTTGTTTTCTTAAGTAAAGACGGTAAAGAACAAGGAAGCAAAACAGTAATTGCGTTAGATATTAAATACGATAAAGACAAAACTTATGTTCTCACAAAGGGTGAAAATTTTGGAAAATACGAAAACCAAATTTGGGATTTTACTTCAAATAAGCTGATAGCCAAGGGGAATATTTCTGCATTTGACGTGGACAATGGGAATGTGTATATTGCACGATACGATGCTAAGAAAATGAAAACGACAATTTCCGGGAAAAGTTTGGAACTGTTGATAGATAAATACGTTACTTACATGGATGTAAATAATGGCAAGTTAGCAATGCTTACTTCTGATTATGAAATAATAGTGTACGACTTGGTAACTAAAAACACGGTTGTCTTAGAAGACGATGCCATGAAAGGTCCTTATGTGAGATTTTGGGGAAATGGCTTGCTGTTTACAAGAGTGGACGGAAAATATGTAAATCCTTACTACTACGATTTAACCGAGGGAAAGCTTTACAAACTTGGTGAAGACATGTTAGTATATGATTTCGCAATTGAAGGTGAAGATATTTACTATGTGAGTTATATACCATACTCACTCAATACGGGAACAGGTGTTTACAAATCTAAAATTGTAAAAACAGAAAGTAACTTAGTAAAATACGAGTACAAGTATGAATTTATCGATAAAGAGTTTAAGTCCGGTTCTGAATTATCGTTTAGAATCGAAAAGATGATAAAACCTCTTACTTGGATACCCATGTATGAATACAATATTGACAGCGACGAGCACAGAGGATATATGATATTCACATTTGGGAATATCGAAAATGATACATTTTTGATAGTTACGCCGATATTTGATTTGAAGCTTACAGACACTGATTTTAATTTAACATACTCTCAGTATGTAAGTTGGTTTACAATGAAAGACACGTACGAACTATTAGTAAGCTATTATTATCCAACGAGCGATTACAATCTCAGTGGAATGCTGAAGATTGGCGGATTTAGTTTGAGCCCAATAACTGATTTGTACGGATATTTTACTTTTGGCTTCAAAAGTAAAGACATAGGACTTCTTGATTCAGCATTTAACCTGTTTGGCTTAAGTGTTCCAGGGGTCTATAAGAATAACATAGGGGCAGGGGTTTTGGCTACATCGTACTTATTTGAAATACCTTATAAAGCACAAGTTTTCATGCTTTTGAGCAATGATAAAATCCAAGAGTTGTTCAGTACTGATAAATTGCTTTCCAATCTTTTTACATATTGTTACTTAGGTATGGCACTTGGGAGAGATACTACGTTTGAAGCACAAACAACAATAAAAGTTGACTCACTCGACTTAGCTTCATACGATGTTTCGATAGCAAAAACACTCTTTACAGATAATGCATTCTTATTTGGAAACATGATTTTAGTGCGAAATAGTGGGTTAACTCTTGGTGTTGCCAATCCGCTTGTTTTAGATGGTAATACTGGGACGATTTTACATGGGATTTATGGACATTTATTTGTTGAAAGTTACGTGCAAGGTCTAAAAGTTTATCCGTCAGTTGGTTTATTTGTACCGTTTAGTGAGTTATTTAGTGAAGATAATACGCTTAAATATTTGTTTTACATAGGAATAAATACATCACCACATGGATTACCCCAAATGATTTTTGGTACTACTGTAGAATAAAAGCAACCAACTTGATTTCTTATTATTAGAAAAAGTGTTTCATACTAGACTAAAACGTGGACCAAAAAAACACCCCCGAAATGGTATAGTAAAACCATCAACGGGGGTTTTTTTGACTATGAAGGGACAAAAGTTGTTATGAGTTCCGAATGGTCAAACAGAGTAAACAACACTTTGGAACACGCAATAATGGCAGCTCCAGTGTCCAAAAACTTCGGTTCAAAGTTCTCTAAGAGCGATGGTGCGAATAAATTTCAATAACTTACAGCTAAATAAGATTTTCGTATTAAAAGCTCATACAAGATAGTTTTATAGAAATTTTATTCTTTTTCTTTTCTAAGTCCTGTTTTTATTAATATAATAATTCATGTAAATTGTTTCATACTTTTGTTGGAAAAATTGATTGGTAACGTTACCGAAAAGATAATATTGGTTTATTCTGTTTCCTGCGGTATATTCAGAGTAATGGTGCTAACTTCTCATAGTTGAAGGTGGGAAGCATGAAGAAAGTTCTTATCTATGTTATTTTGCTGGCAGCGGTATTAGTTTCTTTGATTTCTACGGCCTGTACACAAAAAGTGGTTTACGAGCCACAATAAGAAGTGCAAGCTAACTTGATTGATCATACGTACTGAGAAGCGGTAGATTTTAACTGTGAGCTAACAGGTGTTATTAATAATTTTTCGGAAAGCGCTTTTTAATCTGTTCATTTTAAAAACGCCTTTGAACAAGGGAGGTTGATATGATGAAAGGTCGAAAACTTGTGCTCTCGATTTTTTTCATAACGGTTGTTTTGGTGTTTTTCGTTCTTACCGGTTGTACGAAGAGTGCGTTAGAAACTTCAGATGAACATGGAGAAGAAGTTGTAAGTTTTGACCTAACTACAAAACAAGATATAGATATTAAAGAGGTCGCAGAAAACTGTTTAACCGAAATGGAATTAACTTCGGATAAGTCAGTTTTGGCTTCTTTACCAGTTCCTGCTATTAAAAGGATAGAATACACCACTTTACCATTAAAAGTAGGCGAACAGGAAAATGTAAGAATATTCATTGAAGAAACCACACAAACAAATACTTCACGAACTTACTTTGTAGAGGTTTTTGCTATTCGTCCCGCTTTAAATAACGCTGAATTCAAAATAGCGGAAGGGTATATAACAATTCCAAAAGATTCCATAGGTGGCTATGTTGGTTTCTCGGTTAGGTTTAGCACTCCAGGTGCTTTGTACACAAGGGTAAAGGTGTATGATAGACCTGGTGGAACTTTGCTTGTCCAAAGAATTGGAATGTATGAAGATTATATTTCCTCTCCAACACCTCAAATAAGCTCAATTTTGTACACAAGTTATCCGTTGAGAGTCAATGAAACGGAACAGTTAGAGGTATTACTTAGCGAAACCAACTACGTGAAGGTAAATAGACCATATTTTGTGGAAGTGTACATAGATAGAAGCTATGGTTCATGGAAAGTAGCCGAGGGTAATGTAACACTTGGAAGTGGTCAGACATCGCAAAGGGTAACTTTCAACATAGTTTTCAATCAACCAGGTTCTATCTACACAAGGATAAGGGTCTACGACAGAAAAGGAGGTATATTATTAGCAGAAAGAACAGGAAAGAATGCTGACAATGTCGAAAATCAAAGCATAATCCCGAACGTTCCGTATTATAATCAGTACAGTAATTATGCCTATCCTGGTAGTACGTGTAATTTAACCTCTGTAGCAATGATGTTGGATTATTTTGGAATCACAAAGCCAGGGGTGAATACAGGTGGCTGGTCAAGGACCCCAGATTATCTTATTAGCAGGTTCGGAGGACCAGTTTACGATGCTGCAGGGTTAGATTATGTATTTAACACAATTGCCAGAGAAAAAGGTTCTAGTGTTAGGATGTATACAAAGCTTGGTACTGCTGCAGATTTGAGAGCGGAGTTACAAAGAGGTCCTGTAATTATTCAAGGTTGGTATACACGCTCGGGTCATGTGATGGTAGTTTTAGCCTTTGATGGTACAAATTACATTTGTAACGACCCTGCCGGTGTTTGGAACCAAGTTAAATATGGTGGATACCTTGGTGGAAGTGGAAAATTTGTAAAATATTCCAAGGATAATTTTGAGTGGGCATCTACTGATGATGGAGATGGTTTGATTTTGTACCATTATTTCAGATAATTCTATATAACTATAAAAGTTAATTGCAAAGTCTTCGCACCTCCTTTGGGAATTCTCACTCTTCCCAAAGGAGGTTTTTTGTACTACATGTGAGTAAGTAATTGAAACAGGCTTGATTAATAAACACAACCTACTTTTGTGTTATATCAACTGAACTTTGGGTAATGCGAACAAGAATGAGGATAGTTAGTAGAATAGAAAAATTTGATTGTAAGGAATTGGGAGCCAATAATTGTGCAACGCAAATTAGATTTTATGATATTACCAGATTTTTTGTGAAGGTTTATGTTAATTGAGATTGATTGCGTACAATTGATTGCGTACATTAGTTTATGATATAATCTTTTGTGGCAAAAAGACTTTTGATAGCCAATTTTATAGTAGAACACTTTAAAATTAAGCTAAGTAAATACGGAGGTATGAACATTGAAAAGATGGATTGCCTTGGGCTTGTTTTTTATGATTGTGTTTTTATCAAATTATATGTTTTCCTGGATTTTGCAATTTGAGCACTGTGATGTTTTATTTCCAGAAGGATATGAAGAGACTGCAAAACTTGTAGGTAAGATATTTGAAAACGTTAGGCAACAGGTTATTGAACTGATTGGCAACGACCCTGGAAGGATCACGATAATTTTACAAGACAAAGGAACCGTTAGTAATGGCTTTACAAATCCTCTATTTCACAGAACGATAACATTGTACATGTGGCCACCTGAAAGCTGGATAAGTTTCGAACTTCCTCTTGAGGACTGGTATACGTATTTGATTATCCACGAATTCACACATATGGTGCATCTTACATATCAAGATGAGTTTACGCAGCTTGTGAGTATTTTAATGGGATTTCCGTATTTGCCTCAGATGAACGGACCATTTGGAGAAGGAACAACGGTATTTGCTGAAAGTGCGTTTTCAAAGAATTCTGGAAGGTTGAACAATCCGTATGTTTCTGATGGGTTATATTACTATACCATACAAAACTTTCCATCTTTTACCTACAAGGAAATCATGCCGCCTGATGACTTTAGAGGAGGGCAACTTTACTATAACTTCACGGCAGGTTTCTATAAATACTTGGTCGATACTTACGGTATTGAGAAGATGAAGAGATATATAGCGTTAACGTCCACAATTCTTCCAGATGTTGAAATAGGGTTAAAGTACAGAGATATTTTTGAGAAGGTTTTTGGTAAACCATTTGACGAGCTCTACACAGATTGGATAAGGTCGTTGATGAAGTTGAATTACTCGGAAGGAGATTTGATATACAAGGCGCCAAACGCAAAGATATATAAGTTAGACCTTTTGGGTGAGAAGTTAGGGGTGTATTGTGTAGAATTTGGTCCAGCGACATCTTATATTGGTAGTGTCAATCCAAGGCTTGTTTTCTTAAGTAAAGACGGTAAAGAACAAGGAAGCAAAACAGTAATTGCGTTAGATATTAAATACGATAAAGACAAAACTTATGTTCTCACAAAGGCTGAAAATTTTGGAAAATATGAAAACCAAATTTGGGAGATTACTTCGAATAAGCTGATAGCTAAGGGCAATATTTCTGCATTTGATGTAGATGATGGGTATCTATATATTGCACAATACGATGCTAAGAAAATGAAAACGAGAGTTTCTGGGCAAGGTTTGGAACTGTCCATAGAGAAATACATTACTTACATGGATGTAGATAATGGCAAGTTGGCAATGCTTACTTCTGATTATGAAATAATAGTGTACGACTTGGTAACTAAAAACACGGTTGTCTTAGAAGACGATGCCATGAAAGGTCCTTATGTGAGATTTTGGGGAAATGGCTTGCTCTTTACAAGAGTAGATGGGAAGTATGTAAATCCTTACTATTACGATTTAGCCGAGGGAAAGCTTTACAAACTAGGTGAGAATCTCCTCGTATACGATTTTGTAATCGACAAAGACGAGTTATATTACGTAAGCTACATTCCATACTCGGTAAACACAGGAACGGGGGTTTATAAAATAAGGGCACAGAAAGAAGAAGTGAGTTTGGTCAGATACGAACCAGTATTCAAGTTCCAAGACAAGAAATATCAGTATGGTTCTGAAATTTCGTTTAGAATTCAGAAAATGACGAAACCACTCACTTGGATACCTATTTACGAATATGATATTGAAAACGATATACACAGAGGTTATATTATATTCACATTTGCTAATATTGAAAATGACACGTTTTTGGTCTTAACGCCAGTGTTTGATTTCATACTGACCGATACGTTGTTTGATATGACCTATTCTCAGTATATGAGCTGGCTTACGATGAAGGATAATTACCAGCTATCTGCAAGCTACTACTATCCAACGAACGATTACAGTCTTACCGGCATGCTCAGACTTGGCGGGTTCGCGTTGAGTCCAATAACAGATGTTTACGGTTATCTGACGTTTAGTTTCAAGACCAAGGACATAGGTTTGTTTGATTCTGTTTTTAGTTTGTTCACTGCAAATGTCCCAGTAGTTTATCTGAACAATATTGGATTTGGACTTTTGGTTTCATCATATGCTTTTGGAATGCCATATAATGTTCAGGTTTTTGGGTTGTTAAGCAATGACAAGCTTGAGGACCTCTTTGACCCAGAGAAGATAAAGTCTAATTTCTTTATCGCAGGATTAGTGGATATCGCACTTACAAAGTCTACAACATTTGAAGGTAAAGTTGCTCTCAACTTAAACCAGCCAGAGAAGGCAAGCTATGATATGTCAATAGCCTCTACTCTATTCACAGATAATGCGTTTCTTTTTAGGAACGCTATTTATCTGAGAAATAGCGGAATTACGCTCGGTGTTACGAATCCATCGGTCGAGACTATACTCCAACACGGTATATACACTCACTTCTTTGTGGAAATGTACATGCAAGGATTGAAACTTTATCCTTCTGTAGGTATATTTGCGCCGTTCTCAGAATTGACTAAACCTGTAGGGGAAAATCAGGAATTCTTGTTTTACATAGGTCTCAATTCATCACCACATGGTCTTCCTTTGTCTTTGTTTTCGCTAAGCCTACAGACTGAAGGTTATTAATCTAAACTCTTCTATTCTTTTAAATCAAAAAAGCGGCTCTTTCGAGCCGCTTTTTCGTTTTTAGTCTTCTTTATAGTTAATTGGAACGTAGTTAACAGAAGGTCTGCCGGAGTTCGGATTTTTGTAAAGACTCATCAACGCGTAGATTTCTTTTGGCATGTCTGTTGATATCTTGATACCAAGCTCTCGCGCTTTTTCCACGGTGATAGGGTAATCGTGGGTCCATTTTCCACTAACCAGGTCTTCTGCAAGTTTTTCAGCTTTGTCTGGATACTTTTCTTTTAGAAGTTCTGTCACGTATTCTTTCATCTGCTTCATCGCTTTTTGGGCGATATCTGCCAGAATCAGTGTCTGGTCGTCTATATCGTTGATATTCTTTTTTTCTACAACCGAAAGAATTGAAGCCGCAGGATATTGTCCAAGTTGCGGGTCAACGGGTCCCAAGACAGCATTTTCGTCCATTACAATTTCATCAGCAGCAAGAGCAATCAGTGTGCCACCTGACATTGCATAGTGCGGTACAAAAACGGTTACTTTGCCTTTGTGCTTTCTAAGAGCGTTTGCTATCTGCTCTGCTGCCAAGACCAGACCACCAGGCGTGTGAATAATGAAGTCTATCGGCATATCATCTGGGGTCATTTTAATAGCTCTGAGTACTTCTTCGGAATCTTCAATATCTATGAACTTTCTTATCCCAAATCCGAAAAAGTTAAATGACTCTTGTCTGTGAATCAACGTTATAACTCTGCTTTTTCTTTTTTGTTCAATCTGTCGTATAATAGCTTCCCGTGCAGAGTGAAGGGAAAAGTTTTTGAAAAGTGGAGCAAATGACGAGAAAATCAAAACCATCCAGAAAATTTGAAAGATAATCGTGAAAATGTCGACCATCTCTCTCACCCCTTTTTCTAAAAGTTGTTAACTTATATCCATTGCGAGCTTCCCGGTAATGATAGCCGTTAGTACACCAACAGGGGCGTAAGCCCACTTCCTGCTTTGTAAATGTTACCTATTGGAGTTTTTATAGCGCTCTTCAAACTGAACATTCCTGATGGTACTGGAATTTGTCCTTCAAAAGACCAGCTAACAACGGAACTTTCTAAAGTTTCGTACATTTTTTTCAAGCATTGGTATTTTCTTTAGCCAAGACCTGTTGATTTCCCCAAGTCTCTCTTTCGATGGTGCGTAGAAAAAATGCCCTGTGGACAGGTTGTTTTTAGAACAAAGAACCCGATTTATGAGTAGTAGTAATACGGTGCAGAAATTACCAAGAATATAAGAAAACTTATGTCTCTCAAAATCAAACCTCTTTTAAAATCTTAACAAAGCGGTCTTTCTAACGTTGCTTTATTTTGCTAACTTTAATTATAGCATAAAGTCTTGATTTTGCTAACTTCAATTATACCATAAAGTCTTGACCTTAAATGAAAATTTATATACAATTAGACTAAGTAAAATGGAGAAAACTCTTTTTTTGATAAGGAGGAGGATTAACATGCAAGAAAAAGAACAAAAAGTTATTATTCTCCATGGATTTAACAAGGCAGAAATTCTTAAAGCAATGAAAATTATCAAGGAAAATTTCCAAGGGGAAGATATTATCTTTGCAAGCACTACTCCAACAAGCCTAACTTGGAAAGTGGAGGACTTAATCAATGAACTAAAGCAAGAACATGAAGAATTTAAAAGGATGCGACAGATAAAACAGCAGGAAGGAAAGAAAGGTGAATAAGGATAAACAAAACGTGTAAAAAAAGAGGGAGGTCTGAATCCTCCCTCTTTTGCTGAAGATTAGTATGTCAATGCCTTGTAAGCATCAATTAAACCGTAGCCAACGTATTTGTTCCATCCGCTCGAATTATATGTGTATCCAGGAATCTTATAAGCTGTTTTGATAAGTCTGCTTCTAATCGCCTCTGGTGTTGTGTAACCTTTTGCGTAAAGCATAGCTGCAAGCGCTGCAACATGTGGTGTTGCCATCGATGTACCTTGCAAGAACATATATGTATTTCCGTATGTCGGTGTCCAGGTTGTGCTGAGCACACCATCTGCGTATCCATCACCGTTTTGGTCAACACTTGTATCTCCACCAGGAGCAACAACGTCAAGGTAATGGTATACATACGCTTTTCTGTAAGGATCGTAGTATCTTGTGTAATTGTAGTTAGAATACCGAGCGCGTGTGTTGTCGTATCTTGTTGCACCTACTGCGATCGTTTCAACATATGCTGCTGGATAGGATAGCGAAGGTCTACTCTCATTTCCTGCTGCGCAGATAAGTGTTACATTTCTGCTGTAAGCATATTTAACGGCATCCATAAGAACTTGTGCACCGCTACCACCAAGACTCATACTCACTATTTTTGCACCGTTGTCAACTGCCCATCTGATACCAGCTGCGACATTATCGAGTGTTCCGGAACCGTCTGCGCCAAGAACCCTGATAGGCATTATCTTTATTCCATATCCTCCCCAATTAACTCCGGCAACACCAAGGCTGTTGTTTGTAACAGCGGCTATTGTTCCTATACAATGTGTTCCATGGCTCACATCCTGTGCCGGGTCTGTCGGATCGTAATCTCCATCGACAAAGTCATAGCCTTGAACGAATATGCCTTGCAGGTCTGGATGTGTAAAGCTAACTCCTGTATCAATAACTGCTACAACGATATTAGCAGATTTCATGATATCCCATGCCTGTGGCAGTTTGATATTGTTGTAGTGCCACTGGTATCGGTAGTATGTGTCGTTTGGTGTTGCGAGTGCTCTGTAAATGTAGTTCTTATCAACTGACTTGACACCTGGAAGAGAATTAAGAAGTTCTGGTTTTTCCGTTCTTACTGTTACGATTTGAACATCGCTGAATGAATATGCTCTGACTACTTCTGCACCAACACTTGATAATGCTTTAACCGCATCTTCTCTTGGCTCGAACTGGACAACATATTCTCCAGGAACGTAATCTTCTTCTGTTCCGGATACGCCAAGTTTCTCTGAAACCTCAAACTCACCTTGTGCGCGTGGTTCAAATCTTGGCTCTAATGAGTTGGTACAGCTGAATGTTACCAGCAAAAGTGCGAAAACTGCTGTAAGTAAAACAAACTTCTTCATGCTACGCCCCCTCCTATCCGAAAGTGTGGAATTGTTAAATGGATGATTGAATTATACAAAATTTAAGGTGCCATTGTCAAGAAAAAAGTCTGTGGTTTTTGATAAAAAAATAATAAAAACTTACCAAAGAAAATGCTGATTTCAAAGTTCTGGTTGTGCAGAAGATGTTTTGACAGTTATTTTCCCAAGCTCATGATATAATTTTTCCATGCGTTTCCAGATTTTAGAATACACCCTGTCGAAGTATTCCATGTAGAGTTTGTTTTTATGAACATCTGGATAGAAGATTTTTTCGATTCTAACCATGTTTTGAACAGCTTCCTCAAAAGTTTTGTATTTTCCTATACCAACGTATCCCACTATAGCGGCACCAAGTGATGCTGTTTCGTTCGTCTGTACTTTATATGTTGGAACACCTAGGATATTAGTAGTTATTTGACATACCTCGTCACTTTTTGAACCTCCACCTGAAAGACCTATTTTTTCCATTCGAACACCGGTTTTTCTTTTCTATGTTCTTTTTCCCTTCAAGCAAAGCGTAAGCGATACCTTCGATAATCGCTTTATAGACATGCAACCGAGTATGTCTGTCTGAAAATCCTATAATCGCTCCTCTTGAAAAGGGGCGTTCGGGTCCTGCTGTCCACGTGGGCTGTATAATTAATCCGTCGCTTCCATCAGGAATCTCGCGCAGGTATTTGTCAAGTATTTTCTCCGGGAATGTATTAAGCTCCTCGGCTTCTCTGATTTCACTGTGTGCAAATTCTTTTTTGAACCAGGTAACCAACCAAAAGCCTCTGGATATTCCGATTTCTGGGTTATAGGCATTTGGTAGTATAGATGGGTATGGTGGAATAAACGGTATTACTTCAACGTATTTTGTTGTAGTTGTTTGAATTGTTGCCGTTGTTCCTAGACTTATACTTCCAACGTTTGGTGAAAGACAACCAACTCCAAGAGTCTCACATTGCTTATCCGAGCCTGCAGCAATGACCGGTATTCCTTCTTTCAATCCCGTGAATTGTGCCGCAGTTTTTGTGATATAACCTAAGATTTCGCCTGGATTAACAAGGTTGGGGAGTTTTTCTCTTTCTACACCAAAAAGTCTCCACTTATAGTGATATGGACTTTTAATCCAACATTTGTATTTGTAATCGAATGGAATGTATCCAACTTGAGAAGCCGTTGAGTCTATGTATTTACCCACAAGTTTGTAAGTTAGATATCCGGAAAGCAGTAGATATTTGTGGATTTTACTCCAAATCTGAGGTTCGAATTGTTTTATCCAATTGGCCTTGCTTCTTCTGTATGCCATTTCAGCTGTGGGAAGTTTTTTGATAAGCCAAAAAGCTAACTTCTCATGAAAATAAAGTTTTGGTTTTCCTACAGCTTCCCGTTCATCAAGCCAAATGAAAGCATCTCTTAAAGGATTACCATCTTGGTCAACAACAACTATTGTCGCTCTTTGCGTAGTTAGTGTCACAGCCTCTATTGAATTAAATATATTCCGAAATTTTTCTTTTAGTTGTTTCGTAGCTTTCGCTAAGCTTTCCCAATAAACTTCGGGAGATTGCTCTGCCCAGCCGATATTGCGTGAATAGTATGGTTCAAAGTCAACTTTTTCAGCTGCTAAAACTTCGCCTTTTTCTGAAAAAATGATTGCTCTTAAACTTTGCGTACCACAATCGATGGCAAGAATGCTCATCAAAATTCCTCCCCAAAAATAAAAATTCATTTAATGCGTTTCAAATCAATTATATCACCCTAACAGTGCTTTCATCACAGCTGTAATTACCTTAACTAATCATAAAATAAGTTTGGGGTGATTACGTATAATGCGGAACATTTCTGTCTTTACTGACACTTGTATTTGCGCGTTCAATCTTTGTTATATTTCTTTCAAAATTGGTAGACAGTTTAACAGGTGGAAATATAACAGTTGTGCAGTCCTACATAGGAGATTTAACAGATGAGAAGAACAGGGCTAAGAGTTTAGGGCTCATTGGGGCGGCATTTGGATTGGGATTCATATTGGGGCCTGCTTTTGGTGAATTTTTGAGCAGATGGGGATTTTCAATTCCAGCGTTTTTTGCCGTTGGGCTTTCTTTTATTAATCTTTTGAATATAATCTTCTTCTTACCTGATTCAAAGCCGGCGAAAGGTTCAAAGAAAGTTTCATTTGCATTCAACGAACTAATTTCGGTATCTTCCGCGTTAACTGGTGTAGCGCTTAGTTCACTGGTTACAAAATTCGTTGAACGTGATAAACCTTGCGAAACACTTGGAATATTCAATTCGGTTGATAGTATAATGAGGATACTCAGTCCGTTGGTAGGAGTTGCCGTAATATACAGTATCTTTGACCGTCTTTTCCTGGTTTGACTGAAGGTATTTTAGTCTTAATTGGTGGATTAATTTTTCTTTTCTTGTTTCTTCCAAAGATATAGTTACTTTGCTTCCAAAAGGGTAGCTGAGGCATTTTAACAATAATTATAAATTATATATAAAACAGGTCCATATTGGACCTGTTTTTAACTATTTAATTTATCTCAAGAGATCTTTTCTTCTTGTATATTCATTGTCTGCTTCAGTTGTTGTATGAGTCTTCTAACTATAGGTTTCCAATCTCCAACAATAGCCAAATCTGCAATTTTCATTATAGGAGCTTCAGGGTCTTTGTTTATGGCTATAATGTACTCACTTTCCTGCATACCTGCAAGGTGTTGTATAGCACCGCTTATTCCGATTGCAATGTAGAGTTTTGGTCTGACGACTTTGCCAGTCTGACCTACTTGCAGGTCTTTTGGCAACCATCCTTCATCAACAGCAGCCCTTGAACCAGCGATACCACCGCCGAGTAATTCTGCTAATTCTTCTAGTAATTCAAAATTTTCTTTGGAACCAACACCCCTTCCACCAGCAACTATTATCTTTTCAGCGGTTATATCTTTATGTTTGCGTACCTTTGCGATAATTTGTTGAACTTTGACTTTTATATCCTCTTCACTCAGTTTGGGAGTAAAGACGTATGCTTCGACTTCTCTCTGGGTATCAGGTTTTGGCAGAGGAAAAACTCCAGGTCTTATCGTTGCCATTTGAGGTCTTCGTTCTGGACAAATTATTGTTGCCATAAGATTGCCACCGAACGCAGGACGGGTCATGAGTAATAACTTTGATTCAGGATCTATCTCTAAGTTTGTGCAATCCGCTGTGAGTCCTGTTCTTAGTCTTGCTGCAAGTCGTGGACCGAGCTCGCGTCCGGTGAGAGTGGCTCCGAGAAGAAGGATGTCGGGATTTTCCGAAGTGATAACTTGATAAAGCGCCTCTGTGTAAGCATCGACTGTGTATTTTTCTAAAAGCGGATGTTCTACTATTATAATCCTTGTCGCTCCGTATTGGGAGATTTTATCAGACAGCTGGGTTATCTTATTTCCGCAAACTACTGCAGTTACTTCGCCGTCTAAGTCTTTTGATAATTCGACCGCTTTCCCAATAAGTTCTAAGCCAACATTCAGTAGTTCACCATTCCTTTGTTCACAGTAGACCATAATCATAATGTCACGCCCCTTTTAAACATGTCTATTGTTCACTTATTAACTTTTCAGCCTTTAATTTTGAAAGAATCAGTTCAGCAGCTTCATCGGCAGTGCCGTTGAAAATCGTTCCTTGTTCTTTTGGACCTTTTGTGAACGTTCTTCTAACTTTTGTAGGTGAACCTACCAAACCTACTTCGTTCTTGTCAAATTTTAAAACTGAATTGTTAAAGATGCTGATAGGTCTATCAAAGTATCCAAAGATATTTTCGACTCTCATATACCTTGGTTTATTGAGCTCTTTTGTACACGTCACTAAGCAAGGAATTCTGGTTGAAACTACTTCGTATGTGTTATCCAATTCTCGAGTGACAATTACTCGTTCTCCTTCAATTTTCAAATCAACAGCGTAGGCTATCACTGGTATCTTCAAGTGCTCCGCAATTTCAATACCTACTTGCGCTGTGTCTCCATCTATTGCCTGACGACCGGTTAATATTAAATCAAAACCCATCATTTGAGCCGCTTTTGCTAATATCATACTGGTAACCCAGGTGTCCGAGCCTGCGTAGAGAGGGTCAGTTATTAACACTGCTTCATCAGCTCCCATTGCGTAGCTTTCTCTAAGGATAGCTTCAGCCGAAGGAGGTCCCATCGTTATTACAGTGACCTTTGCTCCGTATTTATCTTTGAGTTGTAGTGCGACTTCAAGCGCATTCTTATCTTCAGGGTTCATTATTGACTTGACGCCATCTCTTATAAGTGTGCCTTTTATCGGGTCAACTCTAACCTCTGTTGTATCTGGAACCTGTTTTGCAAATACTATAATTCTAAAACTCATCATTCACACCTCACTTTATATAGTGTGATGCTATAACCATTTTTTGAACCTCGTTTGTTCCCTCGTATATCTGGGTAATCTTTGCATCCCTCATCATGCGTTCTACAGGATAGTCTTTTGTGTATCCGTAACCTCCAAATATTTGAACAGCTTGAGTTGTAACCTCCATTGCAACGTCGGATGCGAACTTTTTAGCCATCGCGGCGTCTGCACTTGTCAAAATTCCTCTGTCTTTTTTTAATGCTGCGTTATAGACCAGCAATTTAGCAGCTTCCGTTTTTGTTATCATATCCGCGATGTACCATTGAATTCCTTGGAATGAGCCTATAGGCTTTGAGAATTGTTTTCTTTCCTTAACATATTTCAACACCTCTGCAATGGCTCCTTCCGCAATTCCAAGAGCTTGTGCACCAACACCGATGCGTCCTCCATCGAGGGTCTGCAAAGCAATTTTGAACCCCATTCCTTCGCTTCCAAGGAGGTTTTCCTTAGGGACTTTACAGTCCTCAAAAATTAACTCGGTTGTTGAGGAACCTCTAATACCAAGTTTTCTCTCGGGTTTTCCTATTTTAAAACCCTCGAAGCCCTTTTCCACAATAAATGCACTGATACCTTTTGTCCCTTTCGATTTATCTGTCATTGCAAAAACAATAAAGACATCAGCTTTTCCACCGTTAGTTATAAATACCTTAGAACCGTTAAGTACGTAGTAATCACCAACGAGTTTCGCCGTTGTTTGTTGGTTTCCGGCATCACTACCAGCGTTTGGTTCGGTTAATGCAAACGCGCCAAGATATTCTCCTCTAAGAAGAGGTCTAAGGTATTTTTCTTTTTGGTGTTCTGTGCCCCACATGTATATTGGATAGCAGCACAAAGATGTATGTGCAGACAGGATTATCGCAGTTGTTGCACAGTATTTCGCTATTTCTTCGACGGCGATTATGTAAGTTAGGTAATCTCCACCTGCACCACCAACTTCTTTTGGGAAAGGTATGCCCATCATACCTATTTCTGCCATTTTTTCTACCGTCTCGGTTGGAAAATATTCGTCCTCGTCAACCTTTTGTGCTAAAGGTTTAACCTCTTTCTCAGCGAATTCACGAAATAGTTCTCTTGCCAATAATTGCTCTTTCGTCAACAAATAGTCCATCACTTATACCCCCAGTTCAATTGTAGTTTTTCTATAGTTTATTCAAAGTATTTTAGTGTGAAATTATTCACAACTCAATTTCATTATATCACTTGTTTGGAAAATGTTAAGCACAGTTGTGAATAATATCACGTAAAAAATTCGATAACTTATGAATTTTCAACCGCATAATGCAAGAAACTTGAGTATACGCTTGTTTTCTGGGTTAAGCTATCTGATTTGCTTTGTCTTTTGGGCAGAAAGCGTTTTTAGGTAAGAAACCTACTTTTTAAACGGTTTAGCTTGGATGTTATAATATCTAAGAGAGTGATTAGAGACATCTGGAACGGAGGGGATTATTTTGAAGACGGGAATAAGGTTGTTCGTGATATTCATGATAAGTGGTATCGTGGTGACTTTTTCTTTGTCTTGGATTATCGAGTTTTACAAGTACCAAAAACGTTTAGTGCCATTGGATAGAGTAGAGAGATTATTTGATAGTGCTGTGCGAACGATTAAAGAAACCTATCCCTCAGAAGATAGAGAAGAAATTGCAAGAAGGGTCTTGGATGAATATCATAAGTATAAGCCAAACAGAAAGAAAATGCTTCCTATCGATGTCTTTAAGGTTATCCAACCCGCACTTTCTGTTGTTAATGACCAGAATTTTAGGCTTTATCCTCCCATAGAACCTGTTTATAGTGTTTTGCCGTTTACAGTAATAGTGGTTGATGGTAGGGCCATTGTATCCTCAAGTGCGGTGGAAGATATAAAAGCCGGTGATGAATTACTAGAAATCAATGGGAGAAAGATTTCAGAATTAATAAACCAGTTGTTGCCATATACATCTGGCGAAAATTACTCTATTCGCGAGCAGCAATTATCATCGTTAATACAACTGATTCCTGAGTTAGTTGATAAAAATAAAGATAAAATTGGCATTTTTTATAGGCAAAGGGAGTATAATATAAAAGTCAAGAGCGATGGTGTAGAGAAAACCGTTGTTGTGAAAACGATGACTGCTATGAGTTATCCACGTGAAAGTGCCCAGTTTCCAGCCCTTCCAACGAGAAGACCTTTCGAGTTCTATAAGGAAGGCGATATTGGAGTGTTTAAGTTTGGAACTTTCACCCTCTCCGGAACGATTTATAACAGTTACAGAGATTTTGTAACGAACACACTGGTTCAAAATAACGATATGAAAGTAGTTTTAGTAGACCTGCGTGGGGTTGCTAGCAGGGATTTTACAATCTTCAAAGAATTGTTCGAACATTTTGTGGATAAGAAAACATCGGTTGAGAGATGGATTTCCATAGTTAACACTGCCTACAATATGAGCGTGCTTAATAAGTACGGTGTAGACTTTGAAAAAACGACAAACGAGTTGCTCAGAATAAAATTTTTCCACACATTTGAGCCAAGAGAACCATTTATTAAAGCAGATGTTTGGGTTCTATTTGACAGATACACATCAAATGCGGCTCTGGATTTTATATATACATTCAAAAAGCTCCGTGAAGATAGAACCATAGGCGAGCCAACGTTGATGAAGATAAACCATACAACCGAAGTGGATTATAAATTCGATGATTCGGCTAAGACGAGTTTTATCTTCCCGAGTGCTGTGATAAATGAACCTATTCAACATGATGCAGTGTTAAAACCGGATTATGAAATAGAGTTAACTACAGAAGAAAGGATTAACTATGTGAAAAGTATAGAGGATGTAATGTTGAACAAAGCATTGGAGATAATAAGAGAACGTGCAGTCAAGCGGTGACAAAGAATTTATCTGGAGCGTTAGGCGGGTTCTTAGAATCGATAAATTTTTCATTCATGGTACATTCATGGTATGGGAACATTCTTTATTATATTTTTATGTCCTTGTGTTTTACAAAATCGAAGGAATTACATAATTTAGTATCGTATTTATATTCTTGTTGATTTGTACTAGCTATTTTCTTTTTCTTAGATTCTTAAGCAAAGAAAAACTTGCGATTTTTTATACGTGTTAGCAATAAGCACGACGGTTGCATTTTCTTCTTTAAGTGCTGTGACCTTCTCTGGTGCAATTCTTTTCTTTTTATCGGACTTGCTCCTTTCATATGATAAATATGTTAGAAAAATTCCAAACAGAGATGTGTTAGTTCTAACGTCGTATTTTGCTGGGCAATTACTTATCACGATAAGTGCAGTTCTTTAATCTAACGTTGAATTCTCAGAAAACAAGGACAATAATTCAACCAATTTTCTCAGGTCAGTAATGAACAACTCTACACTGCCGTAATTATATATTGTTTTGCTAAAACTATCTATCGTGCTATTCTTTAAGATGCGTTCGAGTTCATCTGATTTTGGAAGTTGCTTGAATCGGCTATAGAGGGCTGGTATTCGTTTAGAAATTTTTGTATTAAAGTCTCTAAATTCCTGCAAAAATTCATAGACCTGGTTATAAGAAGCGTTGGAAAGCTCTATTCGAAAGGCAAATGGATGATTAAATCGAGAACCGAAAGAGTACTTACATACCAAGTTTTTAATGGTTAGAATGACATTTAGCTCAAGTAGGAATTCAAAACCTACGTCTGCAAAAGCCTCAAAATGCTGGGTAAGGAAGTTGTTATTTAGTGATATTACGCATTCAAGGTTGTTAAGTGTATTTTCCACTTTAAGAAACAAGTTATTGTAAACTTCATTATACTTAAGATATTCAAAAGATAACGTATTTGAGATTTTAAATTTTTCAAAATTTTCGCTGTTGAACGGTAAAAGGTTTTCGAGAGGTAGAATTTCGTTGGTTTCATATTCGTTGACGTTAAAAAAACATTCATTGATTTCCTCATGGTACCGATTAATTGGTTGCAGGCCCAAAAAATTCACAATATTTAGTGAATGCAAGTCTATAAATTTTTCGCCATTTATCTCCAAGATTGAAGGAGCATAATAATCCAGAAGTTCTTGCAAAGCGAAATTTGGGTCATGGTAGATTTTCAAAAGCTTCCCCCCTTGAAAAGCGAATCTTCGGCAGGGCAATTACTTTAGAGTTTCTCTCTTCTCCCTAAGTGTAAAAACGTAAGCAAGAACTTCTGCAACTGCTTTGTAAAGTTTTTCTGGTATCACATCTCCAAGTTCGGTGGTGTAGTATATCTCCCTTGCAAGTTTTGGGTTTCTGACGATTGGAACGTCGTTTTCCCTTGCTATGTCTATTATTCTCAATGCAACCCTGTCAACCCCTTTTGCAACCAATACTGGGGCAAAGTCTTTTTCTGGGTCATAACGTAATGCACACGCGAAGTGTGTTGGGTTGGTTATAACCACGCTTGCTTCCGGAACTTCCTGCATCATTCTGTGCATAGCGTATTGCATCATTATCTGCCTTTGACGCCTCTTAATCTCAGGGTTTCCCTCTATTTCTTTAAATTCTTCCTTTACCTCCTGCTTTGTCATCTTGATACTTTGTTCGTATTCATAGCGTGAAAAATAGTAATCACCTATTGAAACAACTAATAGGGCTATCGAACATTTGATTATAAGCTCTGTAAAGGTGCCCCAGATAAGTAAAGCACCGTCAATTAAACTGGAATCAGCGGTTATCATTATCTTTTGGAAATTACCTTTAATCACACTGTAGCCAACGAAACCCACGATTAAGAGTTTTGCAATAGCTTTCGCTAATTCGAAAAGAGACCTAAGCGAAAACATCCTTTTGAGCCCACTTATTGGGTTGAGACGGTTGAAGTCGAATTTCAAAGGCTTGAGTGTGAAAAGGAACCTGGTTTGCAGTAATCCAATTATGAGGGAAAAAAGTGCAGCACTGAGCACCAGAAAAGAAAGGGACAGAAAAGCGGGTGTGAAAGGCTTGACACCATATATTAGAAAGTCCTCGAAAGTTCTTATCTCGACATCTGATATCTCGAAGGTGGATATCGTTCCGTTCATTAATGCATTTAAGAGCTGCTTACCAGTAAATAAAAAAAGAGTTGATACAAATAGAAAGCCAAGGCCGGAGATGAATTCACGCGATACAGGAACTTGACCTTCTTCTCTTGCCTTTTGTCTTTTACGTGGTGTTGCCTTTTCTGTTTTATCAGGATCCGCGAATAGTTGCAGATTTATCTTGGCTATTTTGATAGTAACTGATTGAGATATGGTTCCAACCTGTAAACCATCCGTGATATCAGTTCTACCCATACAGGAATCATCCCCACAAGCACAGCGAAAAGTATCAGTGTAGAAGCAGGCATAGCAACCATGAAAACGTTCATTTGAGGAACAAGTCGAGAGAGAATTCCAAAAAGCACGTTTATTAAGAACATAAGACCTATTATAGGTAACGCTATTTGCAAGGAGAACAAAAACGCATCGGTAAAAATTCTTACATATTGTCCACTAATGTCTTTGAATGAAATTTCGGAGATAAGAATCGGATATTTTTGAAAAGACTCAACGACAGCTTTGTAAAGAATTAGATGACCTTTTAAAGAGACAAATATGTAAACCGATACCAAGTAGATAAATTCACTTGTTAAGGGGGATTCTTCCATTGTTGGGTCTAACGAACCACTTACATTGAATCCCGACTGGATACCAAAAATTTCGCTTCCAACATAGACTGCGCTAACAATGGTGTATCCTATCAATCCTATAATGAAACCTATGAAAAAATTGTACAATGCCGAGCCAACGATTGTGATTATCGGCAGAGGCAAAGAAACAGGAATAACAACATTAGGCAGTGTGACATATCCAAGTGCTAGAAGTAGTATAACCATTATCTCCAATGGTAATGAAAACCCTGCAAATAGCGGTGCTATTACCATCATTCCTGTTAGACGTGTAAGAATTAATCCGTAACTTAATGCATACCTTTGAAGCAAGTCGTAGAACTGATTCATGTTCAACAAAATCGCCTCACTTGTTAGGTGAAAGCTTTCAAAAGGTCAAGGTCTACAGAATCATTTCTTTTGCGTCTCCATGGTTGTGTGATAATTATACAACACTTTATTTCTCGGACTGTCGTTGTAGTAAGGTCTTGTACAATGTGTACATCCGGATGTAAGGAAGGCTTTTGAGATGTCTATAGAGCTATCGTACTTTAATATCTTTAGATTGCCATATTCATCAAAATCTACTTCCGGTGATTCGTTTGTTTCGAACATCAAGAACCTGAGTATTTGGATTTTTCTGTATCGTTCAAGAGATGGTGGTGTTAAATGCGCGAGTCTTGTTCCCCGTACTGGAGTAAAAGCAAAGAGTGCGACTTTGACGTTGTAAGTTTTCATTAGCTTGAATATTTCATAGAGTTCTCTGTCCGTTTCTCCAAGTCCAACGATAACATGCGTTGTAATTCTTCCTGGATACTTCTCTGCTCCGTAACGTATCAATGAGAGGGTATATTCTAAGGGCCAAGAACGATACAATCTGTGAAGATTTTCAGAAACTACGTCGATAGCAATACCTAAGTCGTTAACTCCTGAATTCATTAGTATATCGATTTCTTTTTCGTTTTTCATACGTGTGGAAACAGAAATGAGTAATTTATTGTTGGTGTCAAGAACTCTCAGACGTTCAACAACGTTAAGTATATCTTCAAAGTATCCTTTGTAATTAACAGTCTGAATGCAAACACGCTTGAACTTTAAGCTTATCGAATTCAAATCTTTAAGTTCTATTAATTTCCAAACTACTCTAGACAAATATGAATTATCACTTTCTGAATCTCTTGCATGTGTGCAGTAAGCACAGTTATACATACATTCCCCATCAAGCATAAGGTAAGCAGTGGGCATCTCATCTGGAATAGATTCTCCATTAAGCAATTTCCAGGTCCAGTAGGAAGCTCTCAGAACCATATTCAGGCAGTCTCCTCTTTGGCGAATTGTATTTCGTAAAGTTTGTAATAAGCACCTTTCTTTTTCAATAGCTCAAAGTGTTTACCTTCTTCAGCAATTTTCCCATCAGCGACAACGATTATTCTATCAGCGTTTACAACTGTAGAAAGCCTGTGTGCTATCATTATGACGGTATTTTCTTTCGACAATTCTCTAACTGCTTTCTGGATTTTGTGCTCTGTTTCTACATCAATATTGCTCGTTGCTTCGTCGAGTATGAATATTTTAGCACCGAATAACACAGACCTTGCCAATGCTATCAATTGCCTTTCACCTGCAGAGATACCTTTTCCTCTTTCAACTATCTCAGTATATATCCCTTTCGGTAATCTTTGTATGATTTCTAATGCTTCGACTTTTTCAAGAGCTTTGTAAACTTCTTCTTCGGGTATTTCATCGTGGAAAAGCCTGATGTTGTCTAATAACGTTCCACTGAATAACACCACATCCTGAGGAACGGCTGATACTTCTTTTCTCAAAGCATGGATGTCGTATTCTTCCAGTGGTACATTATCTATTAGAATAACACCTTTTTGTGGTCTGTACATTCCATTTATAAGGTTCATTATCGTTGTTTTACCTGCACCGGTTTCGCCAACAATAGCGACTAACTCTCCTGGAGAAAACGAAAGATTTACACCCTGCAAAACCCAACGTTTGTTGTCATAACTAAACCACACATCTTTGAATTCTATGACTCCTTTTTCTATGCTCTTTTTCCCGTTAGAATTGCCTTGTTCTTCTTGTGGTTCATCCAAAAGCGCAAAGATTTTCTCGCCGCTGGCAATAGTGTTTTGGATTATATCGTACTTTTCCGATAAATCCTCGATAGGTCTCATGAACGTATCAATGTAAGAAACAAAAGCGTAAAGGTCCCCAAAGTTCAGCACTTTGCCTAAGATATACTTAGACCCGAACCAGATAATAAGCGATAAAGTGAGGTAATATAAGAATTTAATCAAAGGTCGAAAGATACCGAAAACGTAGAGTTGATTCATTCTAGCTTTATAAAGCTCCCTGTTTATTTGGTCGAATTCTTTCCTTTTGTAATCTTCGGCGTTGAATAATTTAATCACAGGCATTCCAGCCAAGTTTTCAGCGATGTATGCATTGATACGTGCAATGTTTGACCTAACAGCTCGGTATGCCCTGATATCAAAATACCTGAAAACAATCATTGCTACGATAATTACGGGGAAGATATAAATGATATCAAGGAAAAGTCTTGAACTAATTCTCCACATCATTATGATTACACCTGCAAGTAGGAAGACATCGTTGACAATACTGGTTATAACTGATGTGAAGAACTCTTGGACATTTTGTGTGTCGCTTGTTATCCTTGTTGTTATTTGTCCACTAGGATGTCTATCGAAGAAAGACATAGGGAGCTTTAATACATGGTCATATAGTTGCCGTCGTAAGTCGTAAACAACTCGACCACCGATGTATGTAGTAACAAGTATCGAAAGGTACTCAAAAAGGAAAATCCCTCCTGAGACGATAAGGAACAGAAGGGACTGTTTTGATATTCCCGAAAGCTTTTCGGCTGTCTGCAAAGACTCTGAAAGTATATATGTGTTTATAGCTTTCCTCACAATTTGCGGTGGTAAGAGTGCTAAATATGTAAGGACAAGCACAACTACGATAGCCAAAGCTAAAAGGTGCCAATACGGTAGAGCATATTTTAATAGTCTGAAAAATACACCAGCTTTTTTCTTACCTTCTTTCTTTATATTTTCCTCGTTTTTCACAAAACCCACTCCCCGTAGCATAAGTTCTTCAATACCTTAGAACTCAACCTTTCCTGTAGATTTGGATTTGTAACATCGTTCGTCGGCAAGTTTCAACACTTTATTGATGTCGCCTTCTTCTGGGTAAAATGCTACACCGGTTGAGAAGGACATTTCAGTAGACTTTGCAAAGCACTCGGAGATTCTTTCCACAACTTTTCGAACGACGTTTTTGTCGACTGAGTCGATGATGAGTACTACCTCATCGCCACCGTACCTGAATGCTAAGTCATCTTTTCTTACATTCAAGTTTATACACTTACCTAATTTCTTAAGCACTTCGTCACCTTTTTCGTGGCCATACATGTCGTTTACAAGCTTAAATTTGTTCAAATCCATGAAGACGACTGAGAATTGTTTCAATGGAGGACTGGACATGAATTCTTCCAAAGCCCTGCGAGTTCTTAAGCCAGTTAATGCATCAACCTCGGCTTTTTCTTTCATTGTTTCGATGAATCTTCTATTTTCCAAAATTAGAACCATTTGGTGTCCTAAATCTTTTAAGACAGCGAGTTGGTACTCGGATATAGGTTTGCGGTCAAAATTGTTATCTGCTAATAGCAAACCAACAAGTTTGTTCCCACTCTTAAGAGTCATGATAGCGAACTCGTTAACAATATCAAACTCTTCAGCGATTTCTGGTAAATCTTGTTTTTTTACTATATGAGGTTCGCCATCAAGGTATCTGGTTATTTGCTCCTCGCTTATAGCTTTTCCCTCGTATAGCAATTCTAAGGCCGAATTAAAATCTTTAGAGACCGTTTCCAAGAAATCTGACATATTCAGTTCTATGTCTTCAATGGCTTCCCAGATTCTGTGAGCTTCTTCTTCAGTCCTAGGACCTAGAGCTTTCTGAAAGACAAACTGACCGTCAGTGTGGTAGAAAAACATGGCTCTGTTAAAAGAACCTGAATAGCCTGCGGTTATACCTGTTAAAAAAGCGTACAAAATCGTATTGACATTACTCTCCGGTTGCAACGCATATTCTGTTATAAGCCTTGTGTTCACGAAGCTTTGCGCTAATTTTGTTGCCGTATGATGGATCGAGAAAAGTATTTTTGAAGCTTCTTGTGTTCCTTCAACAATCATCTTTCTTACTATTTCTGGAACAGGTAGTTGTAAGTCGTTGTAGTTTAATACAAAATTACCAAGCTTTGTTCTTAGTTCGGCTTTTTGCTCCTCAACGTTATCTACTACCAATATTTTATCGAGTTTAGCATTGCGCATTTTTCGAGCAATTCTCCAGAGTTTGTAAAGATTCTCTGGAACTTTTTCAGCATCGTAGTGTACGTAAAGACTCACATCAAAAGGAATATTGAACTTTACTATTTCATTCAAAATATAGGAGATATAACTATCCAAGTAAGCTATCTTAATTCTTCTTTCGAATTCTTTCCAGTGCACTACTCTCACCAGTAGTTGCTTCGCTATCCATTCTAAGAATTCTTGGTCTCTCTCATCGAAAGGTGCTTTGAAGTGACTGTCTATATCAATTTCTCCAAAAACACTACCGTCATTGCGTAATATAGGCACAACGATTTCACTTTTCACATGAGGGCTGCAGGAAAGGTAATTGGTTTCCAAACTAACATCTTGCACCACGAACGTTAATTTTGTTGCAGCAGCTTGTCCGCAAATACCTCTTCCAACAGGTATTCGCACGTGTTCTGTTGGTTCGCCAACGTATGGACCTAAAACAAGCACACCTTCTTCGTTTTCGTCCATCAAATAGAATCCTGTCCAGTTATAATATGGAACATGTTTATCCAAAAGCTCACAGATATTTTGCAAGATGTTCGCGTTGTCAAGTTTTGTAATTTCATCCTTTAATTTTGAGAATATTTCGGACTTGTCATAGTAATCTCCTTCCAGATCTCCGTGTCTGAAATGTATAACAGCTTGGTAGACAGCATCGGCAAGAGACGAAAATTTCCCTTTTTTCCAAAGCGAAAAGACGTCGAAAACAATTACTTTCTCATGCTTGCCGTCAACAACAACCCAATCTTTTTCACCAATCCCTACTATAAGGTAAATAACAAAATCCTCACGCGACAATTCCAAATCGCGGGCATTTTTTCGAAGCCTTATGGAAAGTTCTTCTTTCATCTTTTCCTTGTGCTCGTCGTATACATGTGAGAATTCGGTCAATTGATTGCGAGAAAGATTAGCCAATTTTTCGTAGAAATTTTCAAATTGCTTTGCGTAATTCTCAGTAATAGGTTTGAATGGTAACTTCGTCCAGAATTCCTTCCAAAATCTCTTTTCGTAGGTAAGTATTTCCAAAAAATCGTCGACATGATTTTCAATTAGACTCCTCATCTTCGTCACCTCGGAATCTTTCCTCAAGAATTTGGTATTTCATATCATCGGTAACTAAAATTTTCAAAGTACGTCTACCGTATGAAACTTCCAAAATATCTCCGGGCTTGACTTCGTAGGATGGCTTTAGAATCCTTCCATCTTTTTTCACAAGTCCAGCCTTTGCAACTTCTTGAGCTACGGTTCTTCTTTTTATTATTCGGTTTGTTTTAAGAAATTTATCCAAACGCATGTACTCACCACCGGAACTTTTGAGTATTGAGCACCTTGTAAAATATTATACCACAAAAAATTACTTAGTTCGAGATACGAACAAAAATCATTCGTACCACATTTTCTTATAATTGTTTGACGCGTTCCATAACATGTATTCGTTTATTCCTAAATCTTTAACAGCTTTTACTTGTTTTCGAATAGCCTCTTCGTCGTATACGATATGTCCTTTAATCCACGTTGCAGTAAATGACTGGAGCCAAGGTCTTATTCTCGCAGGGGTTGGTACATGCAGATTTCTCCTAATTCCGTCTTTTAGAGCGTTGTAAATCGTCTCATATGGGTACGCATCAGGTACACTGAGCCCAAAAGAGCCTGGTGCATAATGACTCGGGTAAAACATCGGACATATGTAGTCAACAACGTTCGAAATAGCTTCCCAATATTGACCGATACCTACGTCATCAACAGCAGTTGATACAAGTCCGAAAACATCCGCTGCCAAAGGAATGTTGTAAGGTTCAAGCTTTCTTTTTGAGTAAATTAAAAACTTCTGAATAGCTTCTGCGAAGGACTCATCTCCGACCTGTCTCAAATTTACGCGCTGGCGAGTTTCCTTGGTGAGCTCTGGAAATCTGACGTAATCATATTGAATTTCGTCGAAACCAACTTCGGCTGCTTCTATAGCGACCCTAACGTTGTACTCCCAAAGCTGTCTATCGTATGCCGATGCCCACGGTACTTTGTAGATTCCCATGTAAGGTTCTCCAGTGTCTTTGTATACTATCGCCCTGTCTTTGTGAGCACGTGCATAAGAAGGATCCTTAAAACAAACAATTCTTGCGATTAAGTATAAGCCTTGGTCCTTAAGTTCTTTTACGATCTTCTTCATTTCTTCTTTTTTATAGAAAGCCTTAGCATTTGCTTCAGGAACAATTTCAGCTGCGGCATTTGTTTCGAAAAGCATAAATCCTTCATCGTCTTTAACATCTATAACAAATGCGTTTATATTTGTTGCTTTTGCAAATTCTGTCCACTGTTGTATCTTTTGAACGTTACTAACTGATGTTCTTGTGAGGTATATACCTCTTACATCATCGATTCTTGCCTTAATCTTTTTGAAGGGTTCGAATACGAGTTCGTCGTATTCTTCACCTGTTATAGATTTTAACGAGTTGCTTAACGAGCTTGAACGGACCCATCCTTCCTTAAATCCATTTGGTGTATTATATCTGACTTTTGAGAAATTAAGTTCGTTGTACGTAACTTCATCTAGCTTTTCAACATACGTAGCGTATTTCAGCTTGTCTATAACCTTTCCGTTTTCAGGGGAGTCAAAAACATTGATATTGTAAGCAATAACGTAATGATATTTGGAGGGCGAAACGGTAATGCCAGTTTTAATGTCCACATCTTGGCTTTGCTTTATAGGTTCTACTTCGTTTTCTTTAGCATTACTCTCGTGGGTACCTTTTTGGTTAGTTTGTTCTGTGTTAAAGGAATTCTGGCTTTCTTCACTTGATTGTCCTTCGTTTTGCTCTGATTGGCTATTGTTATTCTCAACGTTTGCATTTGATAAATTGGTATTGGTCAATTGTGGTTTCAGTAAGACCAAACTGGCTTCTGAGAGTTCATTTGTTGTTGGTGGAAATATCTTGATGTAAAAAAATGTATCAGTGCTATATGTAGTGACACTATCCATTATGGTCGTTAAGTGCGGTGCCTCTAAATAAGTTGCTGCACTATTTGAAGAGAAGTTTAAGTTTTCCAATTTTTTTGTGCTTATAACACCATTTTCAGGAAATATCAACGTAAAGAATATGATAAAGGTTATGAGAAAAACCAATGAGGCAACTATGCCAATTTTGAGTTTCGTTTTTCGGATTCTTTCTATCATCAACTTTCCGCTTCGGCTAAGTTGATAAATCTTGTTCAATTTTCGGTACTCTTTTTCTGTTTTTTTGTCTTTTCTCATGTTTTTCCTCCCTTGCTTGGTCTGATATGGAGTATATAGAGGGTTTAAGACTTCTGAAACACTGCATCATAATGACTTTTGGTGGTTCAAAAATAAGTTTTAGAGGACAAAGTCTACTACAAGACCTTCAAGACCGTGTTCTACTAATTTACCATATTTCTTTATTTCTTTGACTGAGTTATAACATTTTCACGATATGCATTAATCAATTATAGCATTAACAGTAAGGATTTGAAGGGTTTTTCTTTTCTGAGGAAAGATATTTTTAAAAAGGTATTGACTTTTTTTGCCAGGGGTGTATAATCAATCATCCGCTGAAAAATGGAACAGCGGTTAGAAAGAAAGATTTTAGGAGGCGTTATCGCATGAAAGGTACAGTTAAGTGGTTTGATGCAAAGAAAGGCTACGGTTTCATCACAAAAGAAGACGGAGAAGACATTTTTGTTCACTTCAGCGCTATTCAGGTTGATGGGTTTAAAACACTCAAGGAAGGCGACAAAGTAGAATTTGATGTTCAGAACGGTGCAAAAGGTCCTCAGGCAGCCAACGTAAGGCTTTCAAAGTAAGCTTTAGAGGATGAAAATGAGCCCCCAAACGGGGGCTTTTTTGTGCTCGTAACAGGAAAATTTTGTTGATAACGATTAAGATAAGTTTTCTTCTATCAGATTTTATTCTTTTTCTTTTTACATAACCAAGAAGTCTATTGACTTTTGAAACCTACTGGTGTATAATTAATCAACCGCCACAATAAGGACGGCGGTTAGTAAATAAGATTTTAGGAGGCGTTGTTACATGAAAGGTACAGTTAAGTGGTTTGATGCAAAGAAAGGTTACGGTTTCATCACAAAAGAAGACGGAGAAGACATCTTCGTTCACTACAGTGCTATTCAAGTTGAAGGATTCAAAACACTCAAAGAAGGCGACAAAGTCGAGTTTGATGTTCAGAACGGTGCAAAAGGTCCTCAGGCAGCCAACGTAAAGATTATAAAGTAAGCCTTTGTAGAGGATAAAATTAGCCCCCGAATTCGGGGGCTTTAATTTTGGTTATTCGTTTTCGTTTTTTGATGTTGTTGATTTTCTGCTGTCAGTGATATAGAAGCCACTACCTTTGAATACAATTCCTACTCTACCTATCGTTTTTGTCATCCTGCCACCACACGCAGAGCATGATATCGTTGGAGATTCGTTGAATCCATGCATGTGAACTTCTTCGTTTCCGCAGTTTTCACACACGTATCTGTACATTGGCATGTTATCACCTCCGATGCTAACTATGTTGTTTTTTGTTTGTTCTGCAAATAATTATACCGGCAAGGTTGTGAAAATTCAACATCTTTAACGTTAAATGCTGTTTTATTCTCAATTTAATCGGAGTCTTAAATTACTTAAAAAAGGGGGCTTGACAAGAAAAAGGTTTCATAATATTATTTTAACGCGCAAGCGAAAGAGGAACCTTCAAGAAAGTAAGGTCTTGACAAGTTTTACGAATGTGGTATAATAGAAATCGATATATAAAGAGTGTTCCGGCGTAGCTCAACCGGCAGAGCGGGTGGCTGTTAACCACTAGGCTGGGGGTTCGAGTCCCTCCGCCGGAGCCAAAAAGAGGACGACTTAGAGTCGTCCTCTTTTTTTATCAGCAAAGGCAAATTTTTTACTAAGGTTACTACATAAGTATGTCACTAATAACTTTGTGTCAATCCGAAGTTTTAACGTTAGTGCAAAAGTATAAGAGAGTTCATAAGTTGTTTGTAAAAATAATTCTTTAATGAAGTATTAAGGTTGCTAGAAGTTTTCGAAATTAGCGGTCTTTTTACTTTCTGTTCAGACAATTTTTTCTGAGCTATTTGTGCCAGTCTTTTTGTATCAGTTTTTGTTAGCAATTCATCGGGGTATAGAGTGAAATCTGCAGCAGGTAATATTCTATAATAGGATTTACCTGCTAACTTGTAACAGTGGACCCACGTGAGAATAGGAGTTACATCAACAACGCCCTTTATAGGATGATAAGTTACGTTTAGTATTACGCCCTCATCTGTACCAGGGGCTTTCATGTTTGAAAGAAAATTACCAAGTGAGTAAGCTATAAGTTTTGTCTTCGGGCCGTATTCTACAAGCTCAATGTGCTGAAGAACATGGGGATGGCTTGCAATAACCATATCTGCACCGTTGTCCAACGCAAGGTATGCAAGTTCTATTTGCTCTTTTGTAGGGGTTGTTTCGTATTCGTTTCCATAGTGAAAATAGACTATGAGCACATCTGATATCTTTTTCATTTCATTAAGAATCGAAAGAAGTGTTTGTTTTGAGATATACATGAACATGTATTTGTACTTTTCATCAATAGGAATACCATTTGTTGAATAAGTGAATGAAACAAATGAAATTCTAAGACCTTTCACTTCAATAATCTTGTACAGTTCCTCAAGTGGAGTGGAACGAGCACCTACGTATATTAATTCGTGTTTTTTTATTTGTTCCAACGTTCTCTTCAATCCTAAGACACCTCTATCAAGCATGTGATTATTTGCCACGTTGATAATATCGAACCCTGCATATTTCAATGCATCAAGCACTTCATCAGGTGAAGAGAACCGTGGGTAGCCAGTATGCGGTTGGCCACCAAGAGTAGTCTCAAGGTTACAAAAGGCAATATCACTTTTTTCAATGTATTTTTTAATGTGTTCAAAGATATTTTCAAAATGGTACTTTCCATTCGAATAGGCGGAATTTACAGTAGGCATATGGAACATAACATCGCCAACGAATGAAAATGTTATCTCTATGGAAAATAAAAAAGAACTGGCGAAAAGATTCATGTAAAGAAAGATTGCCCAAAAGCTGACTTTGTAAACTTTCTCCATTTTATATGCATTTGATAAATCCATAGTGGCCTCCTAACTTTACAATCAAATGTATTAATAAGAACCCGGTTTCCCGGGTTCTTTTTTACGATTACTTGTCCGTTAAATCATGCTTCCTTCACTGTACGTTGATAAATCCTCGCTTTGAAGTTTTTCGGACAACTTTCTAAGATGTTCCTTTTCTTCATTGATGATTTCCTCAATTGGTTTTGGGTCGGGAACTATTTGTTTGATTTCATTATAATAAATTATCGAATCTTTCTCGACCTCTATAGCTTTTTTCAAAGCACCAAAGATAGTTTCCGGAACCGTTTCGTTTTCAATTTCCGGGAAGATAAAAGCTTTTGCGTAAGTTTCTGCATAACCGCTCACTTCTTCATTTTGCCAAGTTGCCAGTGATTGGTCTTCTTGGTACTTTTTCATTAGTTCCTCGAATCTTTTTGCATGTTCTCTTTCTTGCTCTGCAAGTTCTTTGAAGAATTCTTTGAGTTGCCCTGTAGACTTTTCGGATAGTTTAGAGTAGTAAGCGTAGCCCGCTGATTCTACTTTGATAGCGATGTTGAAAAGTTCTCTCCCTGTCATGTTCACACCTCCCTAAATTTCTTAAATCAAGTACATTTTTAAATTTATTATACCACGAAAAGGTGGTAATTACAAACTCAGTAAATAGCAAAGTTGATAGATATTTACAGAAAATTGTAATTCCTGCTTTGTTTTGTAACTGAAAAGTGGTATAATCTAGCAAAATAACATTATAGGGAGGAGGGGAAAACATGGAACACTATGGTTGGCTGAGCTTGTTACCGCCAGTTATTACTGTTGCGTTAGCACTTTTGACTAAAGAGGTTATCTTTTCTCTCTTCACAGGAGTGTTTGTAGGGTATCTTATAGTCAACGGCTGGAATCCTGTTACTGCTTTAATTGATGCTACAGACGGTATCGCTAATTCGCTTAACGATGGGTGGAACATAAGAATCATATTGTTCTGTGCTCTCCTTGGTGCTTTTGTTGGTCTGATGCAAGCAACAGGTGCCGCAAGTGCCTTTGGAAAATGGATGGCTTCGAAGGTTAAGAGTAGAAAGGGTACGCTTATCATAACATGGCTTTTTGGTATCTTCATATTCATCGATGATTATTTTAATTCCTTAACAATAGGCACCGTTATGAGGCCTGTTACTGATGAACAAAAGATTTCAAGAGCGAAACTCGCGTATATATTGGATTCAACGGCAGCCCCAGTAAGTGTCTTGGCGCCTATTTCAAGCTGGGTGGTTACTATAATGAGTATCATCAAAGGTTCAGATGGCTTTTCAAAGCTTGGTGTTAGTGAATTCACATTCTTTATCCTACTCATACCTATAAATCTATACGCAATACTAGCAATACTTATGGTTCTTCAAACCATACTCAGAAGGGACTTCGGGCCAATGGCAAAAAGTGAAAACCGAGCGCTCAAAGGTTTGGGACTTTACAATGCAGAATTTGGTCAACCAACAGGTGAAGTTAAAGAAGGTATAGTTGTCAAGGAACGGGCTAGAGCGATTGACATGATTTTGCCAATTCTTGTTCTTGTCGGTCTTGCGGTGATTTTCTTCCCAATTACTACATACCTTGGAGCGATAGACGGAGAAAACATACATACATTTTCAGAAGCAGTGAAGTCTATGACACTCAAAGAAGCGTTTAACAACACTGATGCCTCCAAGGCCTTATTTTATGCATCGTTGTTTACATTAGTTTTTGCGTCGATATATTTTATGCTAAGAGGATTACTTACAATCCAAAAAGTTGGAGAAGCTATTGTTGGTGGTATAAAGTCAATGGTTCCAGCACTTGTTATATTGACCCTTGCTTGGACGATAGGAACGGTTATTAAGAGTTCACCGGAAGATGGTGGATTGGGACTTTCGAAGTATCTTGCTCATGTAGTCACAAGCGGCGGTTTTCCATTGTGGGCTTTACCGGTTGTTGTGTTTATAATTGCAGCAGCTATTTCTTTCGCCACAGGGACAAGCTGGGGAACGTTTGCGATAATGATTCCTATTGCCATGCCAATTGCTATAGCGCTCGCTGAGAAAACAGGTGCTAACCTTTTGAACAGCGCACTTATTACAGTTGGTGCTTCAATTGGCGGTGCGATTTTTGGAGACCACTGTTCACCTATATCAGATACTACGATTTTATCTTCAACAGGAGCTGGTTGCCCGCATCTTGAACATGTCGCCACACAGATGCCTTACGCTACGTTTGTTATGGTAATCTCTGCACTGGGTTATTTAATTGCCGGTATATTTAATAGTCCAGTAGCTGGTTTCGTTTCGGCTCTTATAGTGTTTTTCATCGCTTATGAAGTCATGATACGCGTTAGAAAACCTGTTGAGGAATAATGGGTAGGTTAATCAAGAATAAAACCTGGGGTTGACCCCCAGGTTTTGAATTTTTCAAGTGGCTTTTTATCAAATATCGTCTTGTATATCAAGTTTATACTCTATCAAATCCTCTGGTGAGAAGAATATGGACATTTCTCTTTCGGCATTTTCAACAGAATCACTTGCGTGGATGAGATTTTTAGTTACGGTTAGTGCAAACTCTCCCCTTATTGTTCCCGCCTCTGCTTTAAGTGGATCAGTTGCTCCAACGATGTGTCTTACCATTTCTATTACTCTCGGTGCTTCTACAACCATTGCCACAACAGGTCCGCTCATCATGAAGTTCACAAGTTCTTCGTAAAATGGTTTACCTTTGTGTGGTTCATACAGTTTTTCACATTGCTCCTGTGTCATCCAAAGAAACTTTAGACCGACGATTTTTATTCCTCTTTGCTCGAATCTTTTCAATATCTCTCCAATGAGCCCTCTTCTAACTGCGTTTGGCTTAAGTATTATAAAAGTTCTCTCCAAGAAATCACCTCCAAATAATCATAATTTGATGAGAGAGCGCTGAGGATAGTGTCCATTTCATTATTTGGGTATTTTGTTAGGACAAATGTCGTATTCGTTTCTTTTTTGGTTCCTGGATAGTATTTTGCATGAAAGACATCTCCCAAGTACTCAGGGAAGAGCCTTTCACCACACAACTCATTTTTGGTTGACTTCAGACCGCCCAGAAGTTTGTTGATGTCAAGGTTGTATTTTTTAGAAAACAGTTCAAGTACTGCTGCTTGGATTGCAAACTTAACCTTCGGATGGTTTGGAAAATGTTCTTCAAGTATACCGGTAATGACAAAAACATCTTCGCAGTGCAGTTTTTCAACGATGCTTCTGTACTCTTCAATTACCCCCATAAAAATTTTATAGTTCTCACCGTTTTTTCTAATTGGTAGTATTGCTCCTGTTCCTGACAGATTATTTTCTTCAACCCGCAGAACTATGTATTCAAAGTTATCCTTTCTCTCCAAGTTGTAGAAAAATTTCACTTCACAACACCTCCAATGCATTTTAAAACTCTATACCTTGGTCTAATAGCTTTTGATAGACTTCCGCCGCAAGTTCTTGCGACAAAGAGTTTATTTCAGAAAGGATGGTTCTTCTTTCATCTGGACTATATGATTTCAAAACTTCAACAAGCTCGTTTGCTGTAATTGAGGATGTTTTCACCCTGGAAACAATCTCTTCCCGAGACAGTTTTATTGGTTTATTTTGATTTGTTTCTTGAACGGAATTTATTGTTTCTGGTTGTGAGGTAGTTGAAGTGCTTTCTGGAGCCTCACCTGTAACTGTTTTAGGTTCTGTAAGGTTTTCGGAGTCGCCCATGACGTTGAATCTTTGAATCTTACTGTTAATCGGTAAAGAAATTGGAGTGTATCCTATTTCAGTTTTGACAGCTATCTCTCTCCACTTTGGAGTTACTACAAGACCACTGACTTCCTTTACGTTATCCCTCGCCAGTATGAAGAGGTATTTTCCGTCTCCCCCAACAAACCACGCATAGTTTTCCGCAGAACCTGATTTTCCGTATATTTTTCTTCCAGGCATTTGTGCAGACCGGGAAGTTCCTTCGGTAACTACTTTTTCCATTGCCCTGAGTGTCAGGATAGAAGCTTCTAGCGGTGTCCTTTTATCAAATTCCTTGGGTGGTTTAACAACATTTACTAAAGCAGGTTTGTACGAATAGTATACGTACCCATTCTTATCCTTAACGTACTCAACAATTCGTGGTCTGATGACTAAACCTCCAGTAAATATTGCTGAATAACCTTGCGCAACATCGGCAACGGATGTTTCTAAGGTCCCAAGTGCCAAAGTGGCATCGTTAGGATAGAAACCTGATATCATCAATGTATTCTTTAGGAAATTCGTAACATTTCCTTGTCCAAGTTTCAAAAACAAATTGATAGATGGTATGTTCAAAGAGTGTGCGAGCGCATATTCAATAGTTACTTTCCCTCGGAATTTCTTGTCAAAGTTTTCTGGTTCCCATCGCCCAATTTTGATAGGATTGTCCGGAAGAAAGTCATCAAGATTGTACCCTGCCATAAATGCAAGGTAATAGTAGAATGGTTTTATAGCTGAACCAAGCTGCCGACGCCCATTAATTATACCAAGTCCATACGCTGCTCTTATTTTTCCTGTTGAATGCTCAACTATCAACCCAGCCCATTGGTCTTTGGTTATGTTAGAAACTAAAAGCTCTTGCAACTTCTTGTCAATTGTAGTCCTAACTCTGAAGCCATTTCTTAAATCTCCGAGTTCAAATCCAAGCTCTTTGAGTTCTGTAACAATTATCCAAAAGAGATCCTGATCAAATGAACGTGCAAAATCATTTGTGTTTCTTATATCTATATTTTTAAGTTCCTCCAACGCACGTGAATATTCAAGTTCAGTTAATACTCCGGCCTCCTTCATTTTTCTCAGAACGTTTTTTGTGAAGTCTTTATTCAGCTCTTTCAATGGATTGGCTTTTTCCGGAGATCTGAGTGTTGCAGTGAGCATTGCAATTTCAAGAGGTGTTAGTTGTTCCAGGGTTTTGTTAAAGTAAAATTTTGCAGCTGCTGGAAAACCGTAAACTCCATTACCTAGGTATACAGAGTTTATATACATTTCTAAAATCTCATTTTTTGAGTAATTTTGTTCCAACCAAAGTGCAATAAGTGCCTCTTTTATCTTGCGCTTCCAAGTTCTTTCTTGCGTCAGATACAATGTTCTTGCTAACTGTTGAGTGATAGTGCTCCCACCTTGGATTTCATCGGTAGTGATTATCGTAAAAAGGGCCCTTGCTACCCCTATAAGGTCAACACCACTATGAGTGTAAAACCTCTTATCTTCGGATACTATCACGCTATCTTTGATAATCACTGGAATGTCGTCAAAATCAACCCAAACAGTTTTCGGGCTGTATAATGGTGTCCCGTCAGAATATTCAACAACCAGGCTTGTTGGAATTTTGTTCTGTGGCGCTGTGAGATTTGCGGTGTATCTGTTGTAAATCACAAGAGGTGTAAACAGGGACAAAAAGAAAACTGTTAGAAATAATGTGAACAAGAATTTCTTCAAAGTGATCCCTCCAACTTCAAAAGATATTCTTTCCACCTAATCATAGACTTACCATTTCTTGCTGTAAACCCGCCTATAGAATCTTTACCAACAACCCTATGACATGGAATATACAAAGGCAATGGGTTTGATGCCATAGCGTATCCGACAACTCTTGCACTTGTACCGCATATTTTAGCCAATTCTCCATACGTTATGATTTTACCATAAGTCACATTTTCTTTCAAATATGACCAAATCTTTTCAAAGACGGGACCAGTCGAATACCTAACTGGAAAATCAAGAACTTTCCGTTCACCGCAAAGATACTCGTTAATCTGTCTTGTGAATATGTTATTTCCGTATTCTGGTAAAATATCTTCAGTTAGTTGGATTTGTTCGCAGACGTCATTTCTTGTAAATATTAAAATACTACCAATTTCTGCTCTAACAACTGAAATCTCAAACTTTTCCACATTTACGCCCCCTTGCTTTATTTAGTAGATTTTGCTATCAGTTGATATTATTTACTAATTGGTTTAAAATAAAGTTAGCCACTAATTGTGAATGTTTGGTCCGATTGGCAAAAGAGGTGAAGTTATGGATTTGGAGTTATACCTGAAAAATGTTATCATAAAAGAAGCAAAAAGTGAAAGGGAGAGCTGGGATGATTATTTCAAGAGATTAGCTAAATTAATTGCAGAAAGGTCCACCTGTGTTCATAGAAAAGTTGGTGCTTTAATAGTAAAGGACAAACGAATATTGGCAACTGGTTACAATCAACCCCCCTCTGGGTTTCCACATTGTGACCAGATTGGTTGTATCAGAGATGATTTGGATATTCCATCGGGCAGGAATCAAGAAATCTGTTATGGCTTGCATGCCGAGCAGAATGCGCTTATGCAAGCCGCAAAATTTGGGATTTCAACAGAGGGTGCCACAATCTACGTGACTCACAAGCCGTGTTCTGTTTGCGCACGCCTTATAATCAATGCCGGTATTAAGAGAGTAGTGTACATAGAGGGTTACCCAGATCCTTTGACCGATTTCTTTTTCAAAACATGTGGAATAGAAGTGTATGGAGGTGGGGAGAGTGAAGGTAGATAAGCTGCTCAAGTACATAAGGGAAGATAGATGGCCCACGGTATGGTGTCCAGGTTGCGGGAACGGAATAATACTCAAAAGCTTTTTGGAAGCTTATGACCAAACAGGTTTGAATCCGGACCAAACAGCGGTTGTTTCGGGCATAGGTTGTTCATCTAGGTCGACGGGTTATATTGATTTTAATACGATGCATACGTTACATGGACGAGCCATAGCTTTTGCGACAGGTGTAGCACTTGCAAGACCGGATTTCAAGGTCGTTGTGATGGGTGGGGATGGAGATATTACAGCTATTGGTGGCAATCATTTCATTCACGCATGTAGAAGAAATATCAATCTAACAGTCATAATATACAATAACATGATTTATGGAATGACAGGTGGTCAACACTCACCTACAACTCCGGCTGGAAAAATCGCTGGAACAATGCCATTGGGTAATGTTGAGGAGCAATTCAACGTTGTAAATCTTGCTCTTTCTGCTGGTGCTACGTATGTTGCAAGGTCAACAGTATATCATTATCAGCTCACTGTAAAATACATAAAAGAAGCGCTTCTCCACAAGGGTATTTCCATTGTAGAAGTTCTCACGAATTGCCATACATACTACGGAAGGTACAACGGATTAAGGGAGCCTTGGCAGATGATGGATTACTTCAAAAACAATACTGTCATGAAAGAGAAAGCTGACCAAATGACAGAAGAAGAGCTTAAGGGCAAAATCGTTATAGGAGTGTTTAGAAAAGATGAATCTAAGCCTGATTTCTACACTAGATACAGACTTACCTATGCTAATCAAAGTAAGGGGGAATGACAATGACAAGGCCTTTTTCTATAAGGATTGCCGGAATTGGTGGACAAGGTAATTTGCTTGCAGGTTACGTTTTATCAAGAGCCTTTGTTTTAGCAGAAAAATATGTTGTCCAGACACAGAATTACAGCGAACAAGTACGTGGTGGACCTAGTTACTGTGATGTTTTGGTATCAAACGAACCGATACTATATCCAAAAGCTGTGGTATTTGACTCTTTGATAATAATGCATCCATCTATGGTTAGCCAGGCCAAATTCGTTGCAACCAATGGTATAATTGTTTATGACAGCACGTATATAAAGGACATTCCAAACGAATTCAGACGAGTTACGAAAAGAATAATCAATATTCCAGCCAGCAAACTAGCGATTGAAAAATTCGGTAACGTGATGGTCTCAAACATGATATTGCTCGGGGCCTTGGTAAAGAGCACGGCTTTGGTTGATTTTGATACGTTGTTTGAAGCTGTAAAAGAGGAAGTTAACCCTAAATATTACGAACTGAACGTGGAGGCGATCAAATTTGGAGCGGCGCTTACGGACAAGGTATACAAACCTCGCATTGAAAGAAAAAGAAAAAGGACGATTGGGTTCGAATAATCTCAAAGAATCATTTGAACATGCAATAGAGGGTATTGTTGAATCAATAATATCAGAGAGAAACTTAAGGATACATTTTTCAATAGGGTTATTGGTCATTGCCGCAACATTTTTCCTCCCAGTAAAAAGGGAAGACACATTGTGGATTATATTCGCTGTTTTCTTTGTCATCTGGTCAGAACTTGTAAACACTATTATCGAACATCTGATGAATTTGTACAGTAAGGAGTACCACCCTGTAATAAAGATAATCAAAGATGTTAGTGCGGGAGTTGTGTTGTGGGCAACTCTTTTCTCCGTAACAGTCGGAATTATGGTCTTTGGTGGTATTCTATTTGACTGGAGTTTGGAAATAGCGAAGATTTTTGCTATAATATCAACAGTTACGTTTCCGTTACTCAGTATCAAGGTGGTGAGAAGTTGGAAAAAGAAAAAATAAAAGTAATGGTTGTTGATGATTCACCATTTATGAGAATGATTCTAAAGGATATTATCGACAAAGAAGCAGATATGCAAGTTGTTGGTGTAGCAAGGGATGGAATGGAAGCCGTTGAGCTTGCGTTGAAGCTCAAACCAGATGTAATTACTATGGACGTTGAGATGCCAAAGTTGAACGGTATTGAGGCACTGAAGGAGATAATGAAGAGAGCACCTACGCGGATTATAATGGTAAGTAGCTTGACAGAAGAAGGAGCAGAAATAACACTTTTAGCACTTGAACTAGGTGCCGTTGATTTTGTAACCAAGCCTTCCGGTAGCGTATCTATGGATTTCAGAAAAATGGGACCAGAGTTGGTGCAAAAAATTCGAGATGCTATGAAAATAAATATTTCGCAAATCCTTCTTAAGAGAAAACCGTTGGCTAATCTCCGTGTGAAATCTGTAGTATCAGGCAAAGTAGTTGTTATAGGTGCTTCAACAGGGGGACCAAGGTCTTTGGATCTCGTAATCCCGCCTCTTCCAAAGGATTTTCCTGCACCTATTTTGCTGGTTCAGCATATGCCTCCAGGATTTACGAAATCCTTAGCACAGAGATTAGATAGAATTTCCAACCTGTCTGTTAAAGAGGCAGAAGAAGGTGATGTTCTTAAACCCGGATGGGTTTATGTAGCTCCAGGGGATTATCATATGGGTGTCAAGTATCAGGATAAAAAAGGTATTATCTATCTTGATAAAAACACAGAAAAAATTAACAACGTAAGACCCGCAGTGGATTATACTCTCGATAAAGTTGCAGAAATCTACAAAGAAAATACTATAGCTGTTATTCTTACCGGAATGGGAAAGGATGGTACAAAGGGTGCCTTTAAGGTTAAATTCTTCAAAGGTGTTGTCATAGCCGAGAGCCAAGAAACTTGCGTGGTTTTTGGTATGCCCAAGTCAGTTATAGAAGAAGGTTACGCTGATTATGTACTTCCCGCTGATAAGATTCCAGAAAAACTCGTAGAACTTGTGTAACTTACAAGCTATGATAAAATAGATTTAGCGAGCCTGAAAAACTAAAATAAAGAAGGAGGGTGTCAAAAGATGAAAAGAGCATTTTTAGTTTGTTTTATTGTTGTTGCATTATTCAGTAGCCTTTACGCAGCAACGTTTAAAGATGTGCCGGCAAACCATTGGGCTTACGAGGCTGTTGACCAATTAACCAAGCTCGGTATCTTGAGTGGTATGCCAGATGGAACTTTCCAAGGAAATCAACCTTTAACTAGGTATCAACTTGCTGTTGCGCTCTATAGAATGTTGAATATATTAAACGATAGGATTTCTGCTGTGGAAAAGAAGCTACCTACTTCAACAACATCATCCCAGCAATCGCAACAAGTTGCACTTCCAGCAAACATCGATGCGCAACTTAAGGACATTTCAAATAAAATACTTGAACTTGCAACAGCTGATAAAAACATCAACACACGAATTGATAATTTGATTGCTCAGGTTAATTCTTTGTCATCGACTGTACAGGATTCTTCTAAGCAGCTAAACAACTTAAAAAGGGATTTAGATGATCTTAAAGCACTGTATGATGCTTTGACAGTTAAAGTAACCGAGATGAGGGGTTTAGTTTCAGTGACGCCTACAGGACAGAATCTTAACGAGTTGTCGAAAAACGTTGATGATGTGAGGAACGAGGTAGAAAACCTAAAGAAGAGGTTAACCACTCTTGAGCAAACAGTAACTTCTTTAAATCAAAGAATTTCATCGCTTGCAACTACGGAGAGTGTCACAACTCTTTCTTCAAAAGTTTCCGGAGTCGAGAAAAACGTGAAAGATTTACAGGATTCTGTAAACTCTATTCGTGCACAACTGACAACGCTATCAACAATTGAAACAAAAATTTCAAATGTAGAAAGAAAAACTTCAGAGATAGATGCTATCAAACAGTCTGTTTCCGAAGTCTCAAAACTTCAGTCAGCCATTTTCGCAGACGTAAATAGCATGAAGTCTGATATTAGCAAATTTAAAAGCACAGTTGATGCTCTTAACAATGAGATAGTCGGACTTAAAAAAATGGACTCTTCTTTACAAGACGAAATTGCAAATCTGAAGGTCGAAGTGAACGACTTAAAAGTTGAGATTATCAATTTAAAACAAGTTGACTCTGAAGTCAAAAACGCAATTTCGACAGTTGAAAGAAAAGTCGAAGGTCTTGAAAAACAAATCCAGGATGTCGAAAGTCTTAAATCAGAAGTTACAGGCGTTAAGAACAACATTTCAACGCTTTCGGGAGATGTTGAAGCATTAAAACAGAAGAACTCACAGGATGTTAAAAATTTGAAAGATGAACTTGCACAACTAAAGAGCGAAAATGATAACTTAAAGGCAAAGGTGGCAGCGCTTGAAACAAATCAAACGGGTAACATATCTTTGATCCTCAGTATTCTTGGGGTAATATTAGGAGGTGCAGCCCTCTGGTTTGTTATTCAGGGGCAGCAATGATATCAGCATAATCGATTTGTTTTAAAGTTTACTCAATTGCTGGTCTTTTCGGACCAGCTTTTTTCTTGTAACTTTTGTGGAAGATTGAAAACGGTAGAAAAATAGAGATGAAAGGGTGGTAGTCGAATGGGTTTTTTTATGCCAACTAAAGTGCTGTACGGGAAAGATATTGTTCTTAAGAATAGAGAACTTTTTCAGTCTCTCGGTGAGACATTTCTCATTATTACTGGAAGAAGTTCGAGGAAAAATGGTAGTTTTGACGATATTTTAGACGTGCTTGAAGGAAAGCATGTGTACATATACGATGAAACTCCCGAAAATCCTCCTCTGGAGGTTGTAAAGGAGATATCAGAAAGATTCGAAGACGTTGATGTAGTTATCGGACTTGGTGGTGGAAGTCCAATGGACACTGCAAAGGCTGTGGCAGTGCTTATTGAGAACAAACACTTGAAACCCGAAGACTTGTATGACAAAAGTAAATATCAAAGTGCAAAACCGATAATATGCATTCCTACCACGGCAGGAACTGGTAGTGAGGTTACTCAGTACTCTGTGCTGACTGTAAATGGCAGAAAACGTGGTTTTTCACACGAATGCGTGTTTCCAAAAATTTCATTTGTTGATTATAAATACACATTTACGTTAAGTGAATCACTAACACTCTCTACAGCTCTTGACGCATTATCTCATGCAGTAGAGGGATTTTTATCAACGAGAGCTACACCTTTCAGTGACATGATTGCAATTGAAAGTGTTAAGATAATCAAAGAGTATCTCCCAAAGTTAATGAGTGATTTGGCTAATGAATTCTACAGAGAACGGATGATGTTTGCATCAACATTGGCAGGAATGGTTATTGCTCAAACAGGGACTACGGTTGCACATGCATTGGGTTATTCTTTAACAACGGACAAAGGTGTAAAACATGGACTTGCTACAGCTGTTTTTTTGCCATATGAATTGAGAATCGCAAAAAAATATGGGTGTGAAAAAGCTAACGTTATCATCGATATGTTCGACGGTTCACTGTACGAATTCTACCGTCTTTTGAACGTAAGACTTGATACTTTAATCACTGATGATGATATACATTCATGGGCATCAATTGTAATAAATGCTTCACATCTTAGTGTTACACCAGGAAAGTACGACTTAGAAACCATTGTTGAGGCGTACAAAGAGGTTAGAGAACATTTTTGCTGAGATAAAAATTTCAGTTATAGGAATTGTTCTGTTCTTCAGTACCATCAATACATATGGTGTGCTTACCACTTCTTTTCGCTTTATAGAGTAGTTCATCTGCTCTTTTAAGCACACTTATACCATTGGTGTCATCGTTTGGCAAGATTTTGGTAATACCTGCACTTATTGATATTCGAAATTCTTTTATATCAAGCGTATCGAGTTTATCAATTATCCTTTGAATAATTAGACCAGCGGATTCCAGGGGAGTATTAGGAAGTAGTATTGCAAATTCATCGCCACCAAATCTTGCACACACGTCAGTATTTCGTGTGTTTTCCATCATGACTTTAGATAACGTAATTATCGCAAGGTCGCCTTTGTCGTGACCAAGGGTATCGTTGATTTGTTTTAATCCATCTAAATCGATCATTACGACACACGAGTCACCACCGTATCGTTTTATTCGCCTAATTTCAGCTTGTAACATCATCACGAAATACCTTCTGTTGAAAAGCTTGGTCAATGGATCTCTAAATGAGGCTTCTTCTAACTTCTGAATATAGTAAACACTGTCTATGAAGTTAAGGATTACCGCTGCAATATTTTCTAAACATCTTTTCGTAGCATATTTTGGTAGCGCTTTATAAGACATTTCTAAGCTTAAGGTTTTTTCATCTAACCGGCGTTCGTAGTTAATGGTTTTGTATAGGTCCCTCTCATTAGTTTCGATTTTATTCAGAAGTTCGAAAAATTTTGTTTCCTCGTGTGTTTGGATTCTTCCAATCGCTCTTTTTATATTGCACTTTTCTTCTAATATCTTTGCCAGTTTGCTTATGGCATCATGGTAGCTAGTTTCCGAAGTAGCACTAAGGATGGAAAATAGAATATCCTCTTCGAAATCTCTGATTTTTTGTTCAGTGACATCGACTCCCACACTTATTGTTCCGAATGGCTTACCGTTTTTGGTGAGTAATTTATTTTGCCAAAGCACTGTAATGGTTTTTCCGTCTTTTGTTATGATATCATTTTCAAATGTTTTGCGGGGTTCAACACGCCCATTCATGATATCGTCAAAAACTCGCTTAACTGTACTCTTTATATCCTCTGGAATAAATATATCAAACCAATTCTTTCCAAGAACTTCTACCAAACTGTAGCCTGTTTTTTCAAGAGTCCAGTTGTTGACGTATGCAATCTTCCCTTTCTCATTTAAAACAACAAAAAAAACAGGAGCAAGCTCAAGGTACATTGTTAACGTTTCAAGCTTTTCAGTTATAACTTCATCGATAAGTAGCTGTTCTGTTATCACTTCACCTAAGGTCCAGTAGTATTCTTTGGCTTTAAACGTTAAAAGTTTTATCTTTTCAGTTTCTGGTGTGTGCAAAGTTATAATATCTTGTGAAAAGCCATTCTTATTAACGCGCTTGATTATATCAGAAAAGTCCGGCAAGATACGAAAAACGTTTGTTAGATTCTTTAGGCAAACAGGAACATTATCGGAGACTTTTAAGATTTCTCCGTTTTCATCGAAGATAAGTAAAAATATCTTTGACTTTTCAAGGGCAACTTTAAGGGTTTCAAAATCTAAAATAAGTCCGTTGCTTTGGATATACCCCACCTCGTTTAGTTGAATTTATGAATTTTACAACACATTTAATTATATCATACTGTTAAAGTATTTCCAACGTTAACCCGCGATTGTCTTTATGGTATAATATAATCAGTGTAAAAAATTCTTGGAGGTGAACTTTTCGTGGAGGATCCACTGAGTTATTTATGGTATGCGTTTTTCATAGTTCTGTTGATTATGATATCGGGATTTTTCTCGGCGTCAGAAACTGCGCTGACATCTGTTAGCCGTCACAGACTGCGGCTTCTCGCCAAAAGTAAAGAAGAGCAAGAAGAGGAAGAAAGTGAAATGCACTTTTTTAACAAATTGCTCACAGCACTGTTGATATCAAACAATTTGGTGAACATTTTAGCTTCCTCCTTAGCTGCAGTAATGTTCTCGCAAGTAGTTAAATCAGAATCGCTTTCAGCAATACTTTCTACACTTGTGATGACCTTCTTTTTACTTGTATTCGGAGAGATTACTCCAAAGATTTTGGCAAGGCAAAACAGTGAAAAAATGTTCGAAAGAAGTATTAAAATCATAATTTTTATTTCAAAGATGTTGTCGCCAATAATTACTATGTTTATTGCAATTGCCAACGCAATAGTTAAACTTTTAGGTGGGAATGTTGTTCAGGAAACACCTTTTATAACAATGGATGATATAGCCTCTTATCTGGAGATAGGACGTGAGGAAGGGTCCATCACACACGAAGAGGGATTAATGATAGAGCGCACAATTGAAATGGACGAGACATTGGTTAAGGAGATAATGATTCCAAGGATAGATATAGTAGCTATTGAAGAAAGTCAGACTTTAAGAGAAGCAATGGAAATCATTGTTGAAGAAGAATACTCGAGAATACCTGTTTATCGTGAAACAATAGACAATATTGTTGGAATCTGTTACGCAAAAGATGTGCTCAGCTTCATTGCTCGAAGAGGGATGGATGTTGTAGACAAAGTTTTAGTCAAGGAACTGATAAGACCACCTCTCTTTGTGCCTGAGTTTATGCCTGTATCTGAATTGCTAAAAGAATTCAAGGCCAAGAAGGTTCATATGGCTATAGTTGTTGACGAATACGGAGGAACAGCTGGTATCGTCACTATGGAAGACATACTTGAAGAAATCTTTGGTGAGATAATGGACGAATACGACGAAGGAGAAAATACCGGAATCAAGAAAATCAACGATAATTCCTACTTGGTTGACGCTACGCTCTCACTCAACGACATTGAAAGGGAACTCAGGATAGAATTTCCAGAAGGGGAATTTGACACATTAGCAGGGTATCTTCTCGAAAAGTTTAAGCACATTCCGAAGGTAGGAGAAACATACGAGGATGAGAGAATAGCTTTTAAAGTTGTTGCTGCCTCAAGGAATAAGATAGAAAAAGTCTTGGTAACTATCAAGCAAGAAAAAGACGCAGCCAAGAATCAGAACAAGGAGGTCGAGGATAATGAGGACTGAAGAACTCATACAGAAAGCCAAAGAAGCTATGAAAAATGCTTATGCCCCGTATTCTCAATTTCACGTTGGCGCTGCTTTGCTTACAAAGAGCGGGAAAGTATACATAGGTGCGAATGTTGAGAACGCATCATATGGCTTAACAAACTGTGCGGAAAGAACCGCAATTTTTTCTGCTGTAGCAAACGGCGAAAGGGAATTTGATACTTTGGTTGTGATAGCGGATACGGAAAAACCAGTTGCTCCCTGCGGAGCGTGCAGGCAGGTTATGGCTGAATTCGGAAATTTTAAAGTCATACTGACTAATCTGAAAGGTGAGGTATTGGAAACCACTGTTAGCGAATTGTTACCATATGCATTTGACAAAGGAAATTTGAGGGGCAAAGATGAACACAAGTAAAACTCTTGGGACATTTGTTTGAATTTTGCTGAGGTGAGTTGCTCTTGATTGAATTAATACACATCAATGAATATGTTTATTTAAAGGATGTAGATATATATCTTTCAGAAGGTCTTAACATAATAACTGGTGAGACAGGAACTGGGAAAAGCTTAATTCTCGACGTGATTGGTTCGTTTTTGGACTATCAGAACATCCGTAGTGAGACCTTCTCGGCCGACATGGTTGTAAACCTTCATAAGGACTACGAGGAGATTGGAATAAAAAAAGGTCAACATGTGTTCAGTGTTGAGCGAAAAAACAAGAGATTATTCTACAAAATAGATGGTCGATTGGTTAGTCGTGAACAAATCCAAAACGTCCTCTCGAGTCTCGTAACTATCCATAAGCAAAACTCACATATGAAGCTATTAGATAAAGATTTTATCCTTGAGATACTCGACGAAATAGCTGGAAACTCAAAAATACTTGAGAACTACAAAAAGCTTTACGATGAATATCAACAAGTTGTCAAAATTATCACTACAACGGACAAAGCTACAGAGTTGAAAAAACTTGAAGAGCTAAAGGAAAGAGTTAACGAAATAGCAAATGCAAATCTCAGTGAAGACGAAGAACAAGAACTTGAAGAAAAATACAAAAAAGCACTTAACATGCAAACTCTTCTCCAAAACTATAGCACCGCTTCTCAACAGCTGGAAGAGATAGAATACGCATTGAGAAGAGTCTATTCACTGCTAGAAGATAAATATCACGATTTGTTAGACAATGCTGTTGAATCGATAGCAGAGCTTAACAACAGAATAGGCAAAGAACTGGCTAATATAGAAGATATAAACCTTGAAGAGATTGAAAACAGGTTGTGGGTCTATAGGAAATTGCGTAGGAAATATGGTCCCACAATAGAAGATGTGCTGGCAAATTTCAAAAAGTGGTCCGAGGAAATAAGGATTGTTGAAAAGACGGTTGAAATCTTAGAAAACGCGGAAAGAGAACGTCAGCGATTGGAAAGCGAATTGCGTGACTTAGCACTTCAAATAAGCGAAAAAAGAAAAGGTGCTGCGAGAAAAATTGTGAAAGCGATTTCCGAACATTTGCAGGATTTGAATATGAACGCAAGGATAGATTTTTCCTTCTATGAAAAAACAATGACAAAAAACGGGATAGATGAAGTTGAGCTGGTTGGAAGCACGCTCTCCGATGGCCCGCTATATCCATTGCGAAAGATAGCTTCTGGTGGTGAACTATCACGTTTGATGCTTGCGTTGGAACTCAGTATGGCTAGTACCGATGTGCTGGTATACGATGAAATTGATGCCGGCATAGGTGGGGTAACTGCTGTAAAATTGGCTCAGAAACTAAGTGAACTTTCGAAAAAACATCAGGTGATAGTTGTAACCCACTTGCCTCAGATTGCTTTGAAAGCAGACAAGCATTTGTCTTTACGCAGGATAGGTGATACAGGTCAGGTGGTAGAATTAGATGAAAAAGGGCGAATGGAAGAAATTGAGAGAATGCTTGGTGGAAAAGAGGTTATAGAAATTATTGGAGATTTAAGTAATGCTAAAGAAAAATAAGGCTGGGAGCAATTCCCAGCCTTTTTCAACACTTGCTTACAAGTTATTGTGTTACTCTTGTTCTTCTATTTCCTTTGCCTTTTTAATTACTATCGGGTAAAGTTCGGATATCAGTTTCTCCACCTGCTCACTGCTTTTTGTTCTTGGGTCTCTCTCTAAAATATCGGCTATCGGTTTGACATTCTTGTTTAAGAACGCATCTAAAGCTTGTTTTGCAAGTAAGATTCTTGGTTTTAAATACCAGTTCACAATTCGTTCTGGAACATGAGTTTCTTCAAACTCAAACTTTTCACCACATACCGTAGCGCAGATTTCTACCGCTACATCGTTATCAACGTTCTTAATTTTGCCATTGTTTAAAACATTTACAACAAATCTTCCTGGGGTGTTAGTGACAACACTGTTTATAAACGGTACGTGTTGCTCACCGCTCAACTTTTCACTCAGTATTTCTTTTAGATAATCATCAATAGGTGTGCCGGTTTTTAGCTCATTTATTTTTACTCCACTACGTAACATTTTCGCAAACATATCTATCACATTAACAACTTGCGCTAACTGTTCCACATACCATTTCCATCCTATTTCGGAATCTGCACCACCCCATGGAGCTCCATACCACTTTATTTTAGTTTCCAGATTTCTGTGATATTTCCATGTAGAATTTCTGACGGTATCACCCACTGGGAACAAACCATACATTTTATACATCTCCCAAGCAACTGGTGAAAGCTGGTCATCGAAAGGATTGGAAGGTTTAAATTCTTCGTATTTAACGTTTTGAGCAACTTTTTCGATTTCCTCGTAGAGGTTTTTGCCCTCTTTTGTTGTGAACTTTGTCAACCAAATTCCATGGTTTACTCCACCGACTTGCCATTCGTATTCCGAAACACCTAAGAACTTTGCAAGAGCCTCTACTCCATAGTGTCCGTGACAAAATCCGACCATTTTTATCCCAGTTTGTGTAGAAACAAGTGTTGTACCTTCTAAGACAGGGTTAGCAGCCTGAAGATACCAAGCTTCTGGAGCGTATTTTTCAATTGTTCGGGCTATCTTCAGAAACAAAGTCATTTGATTCCAGTTCGTGAGGTTGAGATAGTCGGATACAAAATTGTAGTTCTGAGCATCTATTCCACGATAATAACCATGCTTTTCACCAATAGACCTGACAAGGTCAAGATATCCATGCCCTCCAGCCATCGCTGTGTTTATAACAAAGTCGGAACCTTCAACAGCACCTTTTATAGTATCAGCAATCTCAAATGTGAGTTTTGCTCCAAAATATTGACTCAGTTCCTTTGCAAGCACCAGAACATTTTCAACTCGTGTTTTGTCGATATCCATGAGCACAATGTTAGAGTCTGAAAGACTGGAAACTTTACAGAAATCCGAGATGATTTTCATTGAAAACACCGCACTCCCAGCACCTATGATACTTACTCTTAACCCTGCTTTACCCATTGAATGCGTCCCCCTTTTTTGTTATTGAGAAGATTGAAGTGTTAATTCTTACAAAAGATATTGTATAATAAAAACTATGAAAGAGTGCTATAGAATCATTGGGAACTTGAGGAGTGGCTAGGATGCCGAGTGATAGTGTTATAATCCTTACAGATAGCCCAAACGTTATAAAAGATACTGCTGAATTACTGCAGTTCGTTGGTTATGATGTCAGTATTGCCTCAGATGTTAGCGCAGCTTTGAAAAGAACCGATGCTCAACTTATTCTTGTTTATTACTGGTTGCTTAGAGACGCGCAAGATGTTGTTAGGTATATTAAGACAACGGTTGAGATAAAGGACTTGCCGGTTATTGTAATAATAGAAGAGAAGAATTACATTACATTGTTGGAATTATACCAGATAGGTATCTCAGACTATATCGAGTTGCCGATTATCGATGTGGAACTTATATCAAAAATAGCTTTGCATATCGAACTCAAAAAGAACAGAGAGAAAATCGAAAGTTTATACAAAGAACTTCGAGAAAGCCTCAATCTTGCCAGTTCACTTCAAACATTAATGTTGCCAGAGCCAGTTCAGGTTTGTAATGGAATTTGGATAACATCGAAATACATGCCTTCCCAAATAGTAGGTGGTGACATTTACGATTACTTCACTGTTAATGAGGATGTTTACCTTTACACAGCTGATATATCTGGCCATGGCATTCAGTCAGCTCTTTTGTGCTCCGCTGTAAAGTCCGTTATTCGTTCAACAGCACAGAGGAATCTAAATATGGCTGATATGATTAACGAGCTTCAGGAAAGTCTAAAGACAGTATTAGGCCACAACTATGTTACTGGGCTTTTTTTAAGAATAAGAGGTAACGAAGTTGAGTACATCAATTGCGGGCACCCACCTTTGATCGTTTACGACGGGCACAGATTCAGTAAGATGATGATGAAGTCCATTTTCCCTATTGGACTTATGGATTATAAATACACTAGTGAAGACTGTGGGCGATTTGAATTACAAAACGGTCTCACTTTTATTGCATACTCAGATGGCTTATATTCCATATTCGAACGAATAAGGTCTTCTGAGGATTCTATGCGTCTATTGTTGGAATTTTTGAACAAAGAAATTTCTGGGATAATGCCTGAAGCCTTGCCGTTTGCAGTGGCAAATGCTCTCAAAAAGAGATATTCAGAATTACCTGATGACTATTCATTTGTTGCCTTTGGACGTAGTCAGGGGATAAACTACTATTCGGAGAATTCAAAGTACGAAACGATACCTTTTGACCAGAACATGAAAGAATTAGTGAACGAAATTCTTTTGGGGGTGAGCGGAGATAACTATACTCTCTTGATTAATGACCACGAGAGATATTGGTCAATAGTAACCAAAAATGTTGAAATTGGACGAATTTTGAGAAAACTTCCTATGAGCATAACGATGAGCTTTGGTGCTGTTGAATGTGTGAAGTTGTTCAAATAAAACTAAGAAAATTAGATAAAGCGCTCGATGTTCTCCAGTAGCAGTCTGATGGCTTTTGTTTGTAGCTCAAGCGACATGGAAGGTATGTTCTCTGTCTTACCCTCTTTGCTTGCTACCTGCTCAGGTAAAAAAGGAAGGTGTATAAACAATACGTGCTTTGGTATACCAAAAGTTTTTGAATGGTGGAGTGAATAATAGTAGACCTCATTACAAATGTACTGACCCGCTGTGTAAGAAACAAAAGCGGGAATTTTTTTTGAATTCAGAAAATTAGCGATTTCCCTTACGTTGATACGTGTCATATATCCATCAGGACCGTTCTCCAAGATGGGAGTTTCTCTTTTTATGACTCCATCATTGTCAGGATGCCTCGAGTCGAGTAAATTTATCGCAACTCGTTCAATTCTTATTCCGGAAGTTCCACCGGCTTGCCCTAAATGCAGCACGAAGTCTACATGATGATCCTTGTAATACTCTTCAAGCACTTTAGTACTTTTCTCGTAACTGACAGGCAGTATCAATGTCTCAATATGTATATTTTGAAAGTGCCTTTTCGACAGTCTCTTTACGATTTGCATACTCGGATTGACTTTCTCACCTCCAAAAGGTTCAAAGCCAGTAAGAAGAATTGTTTGTTTCCTGTTTCCAGAGTCCATAATCCACTCCCCTCCCAGGTTGTATTGTAGTTGCATTGTAAGAGAGACAATTCAAAAAGAATTCTACCTTACTTTTCTTTGCTTTGTCAAACATTAGGGAAATCAAAGTAGGTCTAAGACGTTGTGATTATTTTCCCAAATATTAACAAATTCTTGATTAACATAAACTAACAGTTGCTGTACAATAAATCTGGACTACTTGATTAAAAATTTCACTAAGAGGGGGTTCTGTTATGCAAAAGGTCAGAATTTGGAAACCGACAGAGAAAGAAATCAAAGAAGCAAAAAAATGGAGTACATGGAGCAAAGAAGAAAGTACTTTTGATTGGTATTACGATGAGCCTGAACAGTTTTACGTAGTTGAAGGTGAAGTTGAAGTTGAGCTCGATGATGGAACAAAGGTAAATTTTGGAGCAGGAGATATGGTACGTTTTGAAGGTGGCGTATCTTGCACCTGGCATGTGAAGAAACGGATTTTTAAACATTATAAAATTGGATAATGAGAAAATTGCATAGGTGGAAGATGACTCTATGAGTAACGAGCAGAAAAGTCGTAAAGTTTTGGCCTACATCTTTTTATCAATCACATTGCTTGCTTTTTCAAGTATAGAAGTTGTATCCAAGCCCTTGATGGGCAAGGTAGACCCATTTTTCATGACTTCCTTCCGCTTTTTAATTGGCGGACTTTTTCTGATACTATTTGTTAAGCAAGACCCGGATGTAAAAGATGTACTTCCAATCACAATTATAGGTGCACTTAACAGTGTTATTTCTATGACCTCGCTACAGTTAGCAGTGAAATATTCGAATGCTTCAACTGCCGCGACTCTTGTTGCAAGTAACCCTATTTTTGTTTCATTATTTGCATCAGTTATCTTGCAAGAGAAGTATCCATTGAGAAAATATATTGGTATCGGACTTGGTTTTATTGGTATATTTATTTTCAGCTTGGGAAAAATTAAAGGTGATTCGTGGCTTGGCATATTCTTTGGTATTCTTGCCGCCTTAACTTTCGGACTTTACACTGTTTTAATGAAAAAATATACAAAAAAATACGGTCCTTTACTTGTTACGGCTTATTCGTCACTTTGTTCTAGCTTTGTATACATAGCCTTACTTGTGGCTTTTGGAAAATTTGCTATTCCGACTCAAGTCGACTTCGTTGGTTGGATAATTGTTATCTATTTGGGTTTAGTGGTTACTGGAGTTGCTTATCTTACGTATTTCAAAGCCATGGAGACACTTGGTGCAACACAATCTAGCAGGGTATTCTTCCTAAAACCTGTAGTCGCAACTATTTTCGCACTAATTTTACTTGGAGAAACTTTAAGTATTTTCAAAATCTTGGGAATGTTAATCGTGCTTATTTCACTAGCTCTTTGAGTGAAAGAAGTAAAACAAAGATGTTTTTTTATTTTAAGAACCTTGTGAAAAAAAGCATAAGTAATAGAAAAAGTTGAATAACTTGCAAAAAAGAAAGAAATCTCCAGAAGATGCCAATTAGATACTCTTTTACAATGGTGAACTTTGCGCATTATCATGTTATAATAATCACGAAGTGTGAAGGAGGGATGTGTGTGGCCGTATGTGAGCAACACAAGGAACTTTACGAAGAACTGGACGCTTATATCGAAAAGGTTAAAGACAAACCAGGTATGCTTATAGGTGTTCTTCACAAAGCACAAGAACTTTTTGGTTGGTTACCGCAGGAAGTTCAAGAGCATATAGCGGAGAAGTTGAACGTTCCAGTATCTGAAGTTTATGGTGTTGTGACGTTCTACAATTTCTTCTCCACCAAGCCAAAAGGTAGATATCAAATAAAGGTTTGCCTTGGAACCGCTTGCTATGTTAAGGGCGGTGACAGGGTAATGGAAAGGTTCTTAGAAGAACTAGGTGTGAAGGCAGAGGAAGTAACGGAGGATGGGTTGTTCTCTGTTCATCCAGTGAGATGTCTCGGAGCTTGTAGTATGGCACCAGTTGTTTTGATTGGTGAAAAAGATTTCTATGGAAAAGTAACTCCCGACATGGTTAGTAAAATCATTGCTGCGTACAGGAGGGGTGGGTCGCAATGAGTAAAGTAAAGAGCTTGGAAGAATTAATGAAAATTAAAGAACAAGCACTTCAAAATATCAAGATGAGGGAAGCAGGAAAAAGAGGAAAGATTGTCGTTGCGATGGGTACATGTGGAATTGCAGCAGGTGCGAAGGATACGTTGAAAGCAATAGTTGAGTATCTAAATGAAATGAAAATAGACGATATAGCAGTTGTGCAATCCGGTTGTATGGGCTTGTGTGAAGTTGAACCAACAATAGAAGTTGCTCTTGAAGGTCAAGAACCAATAGTCTACGGGAATGTGACTCCAGAAAATGCAAAGAGAATAATTCAGTCACACGTACTTGAAGGAAAAGTCGTTTCAGACTTGGTTGTTAAAAGAGGCGAAGTTTAAAAAAAGGTGGTTGCAAATGGTAGAAATTCACGTTTGTGTAGTAGGCTGCTGCAAAGAAAATGGAGGTTTGAACATACGCGATGAGTTTTTAAGACTGGCAAAACAGATGGGATTTCAAGAAGAGGTTAAGATTGTGGAAGCCGAATGCTTGGGAACATGCAAATACAGACCATCCGTGATGGTTACTGACGGTGAAAAGAAATACTATTATGGGATGATGAACACCGACGTAGTTAAAGATATCCTCAAATACCATCTGGGACTGATAAAAGATACAAAGACGTTCGAAAATAATTTAGTGAAAGTGGAAACGGATAAGTAAAAGTATTACGAACTTACTGAGATTACTTTCTTAGTTTGGGGAGGCGAAAGGCGTGGCGCTTAAGACTAATACAATACTAATCTGTGCTGGTGGTGGCTGTATATCCGCTGGCGAAGAGAGTGTAAAACAGGCTTTTGAGAGAAAGTTAAAAGAATATGGGCTTGACTCCGTAGTTTCGATTGTTGAGACCGGTTGTATGGGTGCATGTAGTTTGGGTCCACTTGCAGTTATTTACCCAGATGGAGTCTATTATCAAAAACTCACACCGAAGGCGGCAGAGAAAATAGTAGAGGAGCACATATTAAAAGGTCGTGTTGTTCCCGAATATCTGTTTGAAGGAGAAAAAGAAAAACTTACAATACAGGAAAAAACATCAACAGAAATCCCGTTCTTCGCCAAGCAAGTCAAAATAGCTCTGAGAAACGTTGGGGTCATTGACCCACTGAGTATTGAAGAATACATTGCACGAGATGGTTATTTTGCACTGCACAAGGCACTCACACAGATGACACCAGAGGAAGTTATAAAAGAAATTAAGGACAGCGGTTTGAGAGGTAGAGGTGGAGCGGGATTCCCAACAGGTTTAAAATGGGAATTAGCAAGACAGCAGAAATCAGATGTTAAATACATGATTTGTAACGCTGACGAGGGTGACCCAGGAGCTTTCATGGATAGGTCTATCCTCGAAGGTGACCCACATTCAATAGTTGAGGCAATGACTATTGCTGGATATGCGATAGGTGCGCAAAAAGGGTTTGTCTATGTGCGAGCGGAATACCCACTTGCAATTGAACGACTTCAAAGAGCAATAGAAATGGCACACGAGTATGGCTTCCTTGGAGAAAACATCTTCGGAACTGGTTTTTCGTTCGATATCGAAATAAGAATTGGTGCAGGAGCATTTGTGTGTGGTGAAGAAACGGCTTTGATGCACTCGATTGAAGGAAAACGCGGTCAGCCAAGAGTCAAGCCTCCGTTCCCTGTTCAAAAAGGTCTTTGGGGCAAGCCTACGGTCATAAACAATGTTGAAACACTTGCGCTTGTTCCACCAATAATTCTCAAAGGAGCTTCATGGTTCAGACAATACGGAACTGAAAAGTCACCTGGAACGAAGGTATTTGCACTTGCGGGTAAGATTAAAAACACAGGTCTTGTCGAAGTACCAATGGGAATCACACTAAGGGAGCTACTTTACGATATTGGAGGAGGTCATCCACAAGGAAAGCAGATAAAGGCTGTCCAAACGGGTGGACCAAGTGGTGGAGTTATCCCGGCCGAGTTCTTTGATACTCCTGTGGACTATGAATCGCTTGGTAAACTCGGAGCCATAATGGGTTCTGGTGGTATGATTGTGCTTGACGAAGACGATTGTATGGTAGATGTTGCAAAATTCTTCTTGGAATTCACAGTTGATGAGTCTTGTGGTAAATGTACACCGTGTCGTGAAGGAACAAAGGTCATGTACGATATACTCGACAGAATCACAAAAGGCGAAGGAACGATGGAGGATATAGAAAAGCTCGAGCAATTAGCTCAGGTGATAAAAGACTCATCCTTGTGTGGTCTTGGTCAAACTGCACCAAATCCAGTTTTGTCGACACTCAAATACTACAGGCACGAATACGAAGCACATGTGAAAGAAGGGAAATGCCCGGCTAAGAAATGTAAAGCTTTCATAAGCTACGTGATAGATTCAGAGAAGTGTGTAGGTTGTACCGCGTGTGCAAGAGTATGTCCAGTAAATGCAATACACGGTGAAGTAAGAAAGGTTCACGAAATCGACCAAGAAGCATGCGTGAGGTGCGGTAGCTGTATCGAAGTTTGTAGATTCGGAGCTATAAGCAAAGTAACGCCAGCAATAGTGGGAAGCGTTACGAAGTAACAATGAAAGGTGAGCCCCCGTTATGAGGGAGGCTCACCTTTGTTTACTGGTCCTTTTGATTTTTGCAAGCTTTCTAATTTTCTTTCGGGGAGGGAAGGTGTGTGGATCGCGCGACTTTAAGAAATATCATCGATGAGTTGAAAAGTGAGCAACTTGAAGAGCAAGATATACTAATTTACTTGCTTCATAAGGTCCAAGATTACTACCAAAGTCATTACATACCACCTGAAGTAGGCGAAATGATAGCTGAAGAACTCAACGTCCCACCTTCAAAGGTCTACGAAGTGCTGACCTTCTACACGATGTTCTCCACAAAACCCAGAGGAAAGTATATCATCCGTGTTTGCACCAGTTTGCCCTGCCATGTACCTGGAGGACGGGAAATTGTTGAGTATTTGAAAAAGAAACTCGGTGTGAACTTCGGTGAAACTACAAAAGATGGGCTCTTCACACTGGAAGAAACCGGTTGTCTTGGATTGTGTGGGGTGTCTCCAGTGATAATGATTAATGACCAATACTATGGCGATTTAACAGTAGAAAAAGTTGAAGAGATTATCGAGAGCCTCAAGGGCGGTGATGAGAAATGACACCAATTACCGTTCTGGTTTCTGTAGATAGTAACAGTATTCTTTTAGGAGCGAGAGAATTTGCAAACTATTTGAGAACATTGATAAAAGATTATAATCTCGATTCCCTTGTGAGTGTTTTAGAAACAGTGGCAATAGGGGCATACGATGGTGTTGTTATGCATGTTCTACCGGATGATGTTTATTACGTCGTCAAGTCAAAAGAGCATGTAAAAAAGATAGTGGAAGAACATTTACTCAAAGGTAGGCAGGTTTGGGATTTGACAGTTGATAAATCTAAGCTAAAGCCCGGTGAAAAATTCCAAGTCAAAGAATATAGAATTGTCACAAGGAATATAGGTGTCATCGATCCCAAGAACATAGAAGAGTACATTGCAAGAGACGGTTACTTTGCGCTTTCCAAAGCGCTCCAAATGAAACCCGAAGAAATCATAAACGAAATAAAAGCAAGTGGGTTACGTGGCCGTGGTGGTGCAGGCTTCCCGACCGGATTGAAATGGGAGTTCACAGCAAAAGCTCAATCAGACCAGAAATACATAGTCTGCAACGCTGACGAAGGTGAACCAGGAACATTCAAAGACAGGTTGATAATGGAAGGTGATCCACACACAGTAATCGAGGCAATGATTATAGCAGGATATGCTGTTGGAGCAACGAAAGGATACATATACATACGCGGTGAGTATTATAATTCCGTGGAGAACTTGAGAAAAGCGATTAAAGACGCATACGAATACGGTTTCCTTGGTGAAAACATCCTTGGCAGTGGTTTTAATTTCGACTTGACTGTCAGACTTGGTGCTGGTGCGTACGTATGTGGAGAAGAGACTGCGTTACTCGAGTCGATAGAAGGTAAAGCAGGTAGGCCGAGGTTGAAACCTCCTTATCCACCTCAGGTAGGTCTATTCGGCAAACCTACGGTGATAAATAATGTGGAGACATTGGCGAATGTTCCACAGATAATACTGAACGGTGCGGAATGGTTCAGAAGCATAGGAACTCCTAACTCGCCAGGTACAAAGGTTTTCTGCCTTGCTGGGGATGTTAACAGGCGTGGAATGGTGGAATTACCCATGGGTGTTACCGTTAGAGAAGTGCTCTATGGATTTGGTGGAGGAATAAAAGGCGGAAGAGAATTGAAGATGGTCCAAACGGGAGGGCTAGCTGGAACATTCATCCGACCAGATAAACTTGATACACCACTCGATTATGATTCAATGAAAAACTATGGTGTCAGCCTTGGCTCAGGTGTTATACTTGCAATTGATGATACACATTGTGCTGTGGATATCGCTTTGAACGTCATGGAATTCTTCAGACACGAATCTTGTGGTAAATGTACTCCGTGTAGGGAAGGAACAAAAGTTGCATGCGATATTCTTGAAAGAATGACGAGATTCCAGGCAACTGAAGAGGATTTGAAATACCTTGAGCAGATAGCTTATGTTACGGCGGATGCCTCGTTCTGTGGATTAGGGCAGAGCATTAATGTGCCGTTGCTTTCGTTGATAAACAACTTCAGAGATGAATTCATTGCACATGTAAAAGATAAAACGTGTGCAGTCGGACTTTGTAAAGAAGTGAAGCCCAAGAAAGCAACTGTTAAATAATTTTCTGTTAGGTTTCGTTACTTTTTATCGCAATGGAAAAATCAAAGCCCCTGCAAAGGGGCTTTGATTTTTTTCTATGTTATGTTTAAGGTTTTGATTCTTATAAGTATTTTATACAACTTTTTAAACGATTCTTCGCATTCTTTATCCATTTGCGTTTTCAGATATAAAGGAGCTGAGACAATTTTTTCATACCTCTGCGGGAACTCCAACATATCTTTAGCAAAGAACTCTCTTCTGTCTGTATATTTTTTGAAAAACCTCTCTGCTTTTGAATTCTCCAATGAGATGAATGGAATGCCAAAGTAAGCAGCAATAAGTGTGGGATGGAACCTTTCAGATATGATAAACTTGGACGATAAAATTATTGAAAGAACGTTTTGTATGTCGTTCGGGTTATCAATAACCTCTGCGTCAAGTCTTTGCGCTATTTTCTTGGCTGTTTCAACATCGCTGTACTGAACCGGACAGACGATAACCTTTTCAAAGTGCCTTTTCAGGCAATCATACTTTCCAATGTTTTCTACTTTTCTTGGCACAAGTACCGCTTCAAATGTTTTTTCAGGAAGTGTTTGAATAGTTGCCAGGTATCTAACCGATGGGTCGCACGAGAGTTCGGTATGTTTGTTTAGTCTTTTGGCGTATCTGTAAGAAACCAAATCCCTCGGAAAAGGATATACTTTACCATTTTTTATGGTCTTTCTGAGCAGGAAGCGGTTGAGGGGCTTTTTTACGGGTCCAAAACTGTTACCAAACAGTATAACCGGCTTTCCCATTAACAGGCTAATGTAGATTGTTGTAACGTAGTATAAAAAACTTCTTGTGCTTGTTACATCTTGAAGTAGCCCACCGCCGCCGTATATGAGTGCATCAGCGTCAAATATAGCCCCTATGATTTCAAGCAAGTTAAAACGTGAAACAGAGTCTTTGCTAACTCTTTTTGGAAGTGCAATAGTATAATCTATTTTGTATCTTTTTAGAAAATCTTCCATTCCCATTCTCATTAGTTCGTCGCCTAAATTACCATATCCATAGTAACCTGATAGCAGTACTTTCAAGGAAATACCAGCTCCTTTGCAGAAATATGATTCGAAAGATAATATCTGAAAACACAAATTTAACTTGGTTCGAGGTGTTGCAAAGTGGTAAAAAAAGTTACTGAAAATGTATATTTAATCGAGCATGAGGAAGCAGCAAATAACGTAATAATCATTGGAAAGAAAGGTGTTGTGTTGATTGACACGTCGCTTTTCCCAGAAAAAGCAAAGAGTATTGCAAAATTCGTTCGGGACTTTACGATGAAAAATATAAGTCTTGTTTTTAACACACATTACCATCCAGACCATACACTTGGGAACGTTGCTTTTGACGTTCCTATTTTAGCACACGAGCTTACAAGGAAAAAGATGGAGCAATTTGACGCTTCGTATTTTGAAAGTTTGGGCATTGAGTACACTGAGCCAAAACTACCAAATGTGCTCTTTCAAGACCAGTTCGAATACGAAGATGGCTTAAAGATACTCTTTATCTATGGACCTGGACATACCCCAGACTCATCCTATGTATATATTCCCAGTGAATCGGTCTTAATTACAGGTGATACTGTGGTTAATGATATACACCCAGAGATAGTTCCTGACAGCAATTTGAACGTATGGTTGAAGACGTTAGATAACATGCCACAGGCAAAGTACGTGATTCCGGGTCATGGTGATTATGGTTCTTATGATAGCGTGAAAAAAATGAGAGATTATATCGATAAAGTAAGAAGGCTTATAAACGGTGAACTCAATCCATATGAGCTCGAAACCGACCCGAATTTTGTCGAACGAAAACATGCAGAAATGCTCGAGTGGGGCATCAAAAACCTTACCATTGAATAGCTAACGGTTATTCACTAAGCAATTTTCTAAGGTACATCTCTTGTTTTTGAAACATTTCCTCAGCATTTGTTGCATCATATTCGTGGTCGTAACCAGCCATGTGTAAAATAGAGTGAACAACCACCGTCAAGAGTTCTTTTTCAAATGTATTGTTGTATTCCTCGGCATTTTTCTTAACGATATCTAAGCATATGTATCCTTCAGCGTACGGCTCAGTTGTGTTTTCAAATGCTTTCTCCCCCAGATTTTCAACTTCTTCGTGGGAGTTTCCATAAACAAATGTTAGTACGTCGGTTGGTCCTTCCTTTCCTCGGTAATCCCTGTTCATCTCTGCAATTGTTTCGGTATCAACGAAAATAAAATGTATAGAAACTCTTCCGATTTCTTTTTCAACGATTTCAGAAAGCTTTTTTTCGTAAGGTTTGAGTATTTTTTCCGCTTCTTCTGGAATTTCAAAAAAACTAATTAATGTGTCCATATCTTTCACCATCCTCTTTTTCTTATCATATTTTCAGGTTATCCTATCGTTTCTATCTCCTTATTTATCGTTGGGTATTCTATCCTATGTGTTGAAAGACTTTGAAAAACACTTAGGAAACTCTCCATTATGGTTCTTAATTCCCCCAGCGTTAAGCCTGTTTCATCGAGTTGGTTTTCTTCAAAGAGCTCTGTTATCGTTCTTTCTATCATCTTTTTTATTTCCTCGACCGAAGCATTTTTAAGACTCTTTGATGTGGCTTCTACAATATCAGCAAGCATCAGTATACCCATTTCTTTACTCTTCGGTTTGGGTCCTGGATATCGATATTCTTCTATGTTGGCATTTGGGTTTTCTGCCAAAGCTTTTACGTAGAAGTATTTTTGTACCCTTGTTCCATGGTGTTGAGGGATTGCTAGTTCTATTTGAATGGGTAATCTGTTTTTTCGAGCGATTTCGATACCATCGGTAACGTGTTTCATAATGATGCTTTTGCTAATATCAGGAGGTAATGTATTGTGCGGGTTTTCTTCGGGTGACTTTAAGTTCTCTACGAAAAACTCGGGGTTCCTTACCTTCCCAATGTCATGGTAAAGCGCGCAAGCTCTTACAAGTACTGAATTAGCACCTATACTTTCTGCAGCGTGTTCGGCTAGTTCGGCAACTCGCAAGCTGTGTTGATAAGTACCGGGAGCATGCATAGATAGGGTCCTAAGCAAGGGATGGTTGATTGTCGCAATTTCAGAAAGCCCTATATTTGAGTAAATGCGTGTTGCTATTTCAATATATGGCAAGATACCAACAACGGCAATAGATGAAAATATGGGGTTCAGGAATATTACAATATAGTCTTTCATAGAGAAGTAAAAATGCCGAACTGGTTCTTGTAGAAGAATCATTACTAAGCTAACGATACCCGATATTAAACCTGCTTTTGTAACCTGTATTCTATTCTTTGTGTTCTTTAGCAAGTATGTAGAGATAAACACTTGAGGGAAAAGGTGCAAAAACATAAAGAAATCGTGGTGGTGAAATGCTGTCGAAAGCGAGAGAATCAGCCCGGCACTGGCGCCGAATTCATAGTCAACAAGAAGTGTAATAATCATTGGAGCTATTATGATTGGTATATAGCTGACACCGTAGGTTTTATAGACTATAGTATTTAAAGCTGCTCCACCAAGCAGTGTTATGTAGAAAAGTAATCTGTACCTGATATCAAAGTTGATGACGTTGGAGTTTCGAATGAAATGTTCGATAATTCCATACCATATGATGAGTATCAAGATGAATTCATTTACAAAATCAAGGACTCCAAGGTCGTAGAGGTTATTTGCAACGCTTATGATGAGTGCAATAATTATACCATCGTACATGAAAGATTCGCTTAACATTACTTCTGACCTATGAGCTTGTTGTTCCATTCTTCCCGTTCTCTCCTCGTATGAACGTCGTTTTTTATGTTTCTGATAATTCATCTACTTGTTTTTTGCTTCTCCATTTTTTCTTGTTTTTCCATTCTTTCAAAGTTATCGTATGCTCTTATGATTTTCTTAACAAGAGGATGTCTTACTACGTCGGCATCGGTTAAGTAAACAAACGCGATTCCTTCTATATCTTTGAGTATCTCTTGCGCTACTACAAGTCCCGACCTTTCTTCGATATCTATTTGCGTAATATCGCCGGTAACTATAACTTTTGAACCAAACCCCATACGTGTCAGGAACATTTTCATTTGCTCGTATGTTGTATTTTGTGCTTCATCCAGTATGATAAAAGCGTTATTCAGGGTTCGCCCACGCATATACGCCAGAGGCGCTATTTCTATTACGTTTTTCTCCCTGAGAGAGATAAATTTTTCGATTCCAAGCATATCTATAAGTGCATCGTACAAAGGTCTGAGATAAGGATCTACCTTCTCTGTCAAGTCACCTGGCAGAAATCCAAGTTTTTCTCCAGCTTCAACCGCGGGCCTTGTGAGGACAATTCTTTGCACTTTTCCTGATTTTAGATAATCTACAGCCACAGCCGATGCAAGATACGTCTTACCTGTTCCCGCGGGACCTATCGCAAAGACTATATCGTTTTTCTCTATGGCTTCTAAATATCTTTTCTGACCTTCTGTCTTGGCTTTTACCTTTCCGACAGATTTTTTGTATACTTCTCTAGGGTTTTCTATCTTTTCGTTTTCTTCAACTATGTATTCAAATTCTGTCCAGTCAAGCAAGTGACCATCGCGTGTTATGTTGATAACTTCCCTTAAAACCTTTTCGACAATATCGAGGGACTTTTCATCCTCTCCTCTTACTCTGATTTCGTTGTCTACAACTGAGATTTCCACGTTGTATCTCCTTCTCAGATACCGTGCCTTGTTATCGTACTGTCCAAGCACTTCTATCATAGCAACATCAGCAGGTACAACGATTCTCCTTACCGACACATCTTCACCTCGCAAAATATTTGTATTTTTAGTTTCCACGTGTATAATTATATCAGAAAAGAGGGAAAATTTCTATTAAAATTATGACGGTTTATTTTTCTGGTGTGTATCACGAAGGTTCAATCTAGATTTAATAACCGCAATGAGTGTAATAATTGTTCGAAAAGGAGGATAAACTATGGCTATTGTGAGTGCATCTATACTTGCAGCCAACTTAGCACACCTTAGTGAAGAGGTTAAAAGAGTGCAGGAGCTGATAGACGAGATACACCTTGACGTCATGGATGGGCACTTTGTTCCGAATTTAACTTTTGGATTTCCAATGATAGAGGCTCTTAGAACATTTACCAATATGCCCATTGATGCACACCTTATGGTTACAAATCCAACAGAACTTATCAAGGGTTTCGTCGAAAAGGGAGCTACAAGAATCACTGTCCATCAAGAGGTATGTTATCATCTGCACAGAACGGTAGAGTATATAAAGTCTTTTGGAGCGGAAGCTTTCGTTGCTATCAATCCGGCAACGCCGTTGTCCACTTTAGATGAAATACTACCATACGTGGATGGTATATTGGTAATGACAGTCAATCCAGGCTTTTCTGGACAGAAATTCATTCCAACAATGATGGATAAAATAAAAAGACTTAATGACATTAGGAAGGAAAGAAAGCTAAACTTTAAGATAGCGGTTGATGGAGGGGTAGGAAACGAAAACGCCGTAGAACTTGTTAGAGCAGGTGTTGATATTCTGGTGATGGGATACGGTGTGTTTAGAAATCCAAGGCTTCCAGAGTTGAGACGCGAAATCTTAAATGCATCTGGCCAGTGAAAATATATCTGAGATACCGATTGTTTGAGGTGGTTGATTTATAACTATTTGCATCGCTTCGCCTTATTCTTTTGAAGGTTCCGTGATAAAATTCGAAGAGTTATTTAAATGGTGCCTGGAGAACGGTTTTGACCAGGTTGTGCTTTCTGACACTACATTCTCTGGCGTCGTTAAGTTTTTGCAAACAGCTACGATTTACAAAGTAAAAGGTATCGTAGGACTTAGAGTTGGTATAGATACTTATATTGCCAAAGACACAAACGATTTGAAAAAGATGTTTAGTGTATACAATGACTATGGAAAGACTCCAAAGCTTGTGGAACTTCTCAAGCACAACTTCGAGTCCATCTCTCAGCCACCGATTTACTATCTGCCTGGTCAAGAAGATTACTTTAAGGCATTGGTAGAATATTTTGGAAAAGCTCCTGAAAAAGTCTCTTCGGTAGCGGATTTCAAAGGTTTTGAACTGAACGTCAAAGGCGAATTTTTATACGATTTGAAAAGTACTCAAACGCTGTATTATAATGACTCAAAAGATGTGTTCCTCGAACTTTTGGAAAATGAGAAAGAATATTACAACAGACTCAGACACGAAATTGAATTAGTCAAGAAATTTGGATTTGAGGGGTATTTTTACACAATTAAACGCATAGTGGATTTAGCAAAGGAAAATGACATAGAGGTGGGACCCGGAAGGGGAAGTGCTGTTGGTAGTTTACTCGCTTACAGACTTGGAATTACGAAGATAAACCCTATGAAATTCGGGTTGTTATTTGAAAGGTTTTTGAACGAGGGCAGGAGAGATTATCCAGATATTGATTTAGACGTTGAAGATATGCAACGCCAAAGACTGATAAGTATCCTAAGAGAGAAATTTGCAAATGTCTTCAACATAAGTGCGTTCGCAGCAATGCCAGAAAAGATATTAAATGAGTATGGAGCTTTATCAGATTACCTGTGCGATATCCCCGTTCAAAAAACAACACATGCAGCGGGCGTTATAATCTCAACGACCCCAATGGACCTTCCACTCACTCCCGGCACGGAAACGGTAGAGTGGGATATGAAGGATTTAGAAAAGCTTGGATATGTTAAGTTCGATATCCTTGGTTTAAAGACGCTGACCATCCTAAAGCACATAAAAGAAGAAGCAAAACAATTATGGAATTTTTCAGTTATTTCTAAGAATAGTGATTTGAATGATTTATACGAAATGCTCCCCGAATTTGAGAGAACCAACGAAGGTAAAAAGACGTACAAGTATATATCTGTCGGTTTTACGGATAACGTTTTCCAGCTTGACAGTTTTATAGCCAAGCAAGTTGTTCGAGACTTAAAACCCAGAAAGTTTGAAGAACTCGTTTTAGCAATATCACTCAACAGGCCAGGACCTATCAAAGCTGGTGTAACTAGGGAAATAAGGCAACTCAAATTGAAAAAAGAGCTGAAATTCAAAGTTCCGCAATTAAGTGACACTTACGGCTTTCCAATTTACCAAGAGCAGGTAATGAAAATTGCTATGGACTTAGCAGGATTGACAAGTGTTCAGGCAGATGAACTGAGAAAGGCGATAGCAAAAAAGGATGTAAGCAAGGTCAGAGAAATATACGAAACGCTCACAAATAAACTTGTAGAAATTTACGGCAGTGAGGGTAAAGAGCTCGCAAGAGTTATACTTAGTTTGGGAGAGTACGCGTTTAACAAATCCCACGCAGTAGCGTATGCGCACATTACGTATCTTATGGCATATTTCAAAATCAATTATCCAAAGCTTTTTTACGATGTTTATCTAAAGTACGACACAACTATTCTACCTACAGCTGTTTACAATTTACAGGCGCTCGGTTTCACTATACGTCCACCTAAGGTGAACATCGGGTCTTTACCTGCTCAAAGTAACAGAAAGGCAGAAGAAAAGACATATGTGATGCCACTCTATGTTGTTCCTGGAATTTCTCCGGAAAAGGCAGAAATTTTGCAAAATCAGACATTCAATTCATTTGAAGAATTTGTAGAGAAATCCGGGTTTTCACTTTCCACAATAGAGGCGCTAATAAAGATTGGGACATTTGACGAGATATTTGGAAGTAGAAGGAAAGCTATCCAAAAATTGCGCTCTTTGAAAAGTGGTATTAACCCAGAGGTTGTTAAGATTGGGAGCAAGCTTTTCGGAAAGGTGATACAAAAAGAAGAGATAAAGGTTGAAGATGACTGGGAACGGACTCAGATGGAGTACGATATTTTGAAGATAGCGTTGACCCCTCCAACAAAGATTGAGAATCTATTAGCCCCATTCTCTCTTGCCTATGCTTTGCAACTACCGTTCGGTATACATGTGGCAGTGAGAGCAGGTTTCGGAACCGATGGAAAGAGTGTTTTTAAGGCTCATATTCCAGATGGCGAATATACACTAATATACCCCAACACATACGAATTGGGAAAGCTAAAAATAGATTATGTACTCGACGAAGAACCTTTGAAAAGTGAGATATCCAAAACAACAGCTGGCAATGGATATGAAAGAATCGTTCTACCAAACGGTGAAATAATACAAAACGCAAGACCTCTTAAAAACTCCTTTAGGACGTTATTTGTCAGAAGTTAATAAGGTGGTGAGTCTGAATGAGCACCCACGAGTACGATAGTGTGCATGAGTTCATAAAACTCAAAGAGGCGATGTTTTACGAACAGCTTGGAAATAACATGGTTAAATGTGACCTGTGCCCTCATAAATGTGTAATAAAAGAAAACAGTTTTGGAGTCTGTAGAGTTAGAAAAAATATAAACGGTAAGCTTTATTCACTGAACTATGGTGAAGTCAGTTCGATAGCACTTGACCCAATAGAGAAGAAACCTCTTTTCCATTTCTACCCAGGAAGTTTGATAATATCCGTGGGCACTTGGGGTTGCAACTTTCGATGCCAATTTTGTCAAAATTGGGAGATTTCCCAACAAAGACCACCATACGTAAAAAAGATAACTCCTGAAGATTTAGTCGATATTGCAACGGAATACATACACGAAGGAAACATAGGCATTGCTTACACATACAGTGAACCAATAGTATGGTATGAGTTTGTGTATGAAACAGCCAAATTGGCAAAAGCTAAAAATCTCAAGAACGTGTTGGTTACAAATGGTTACATCAACGACCGGCCACTCGAAGAATTGATACCATTCATCGATGCAATGAACATAGACCTTAAAGCCTTTAACAACGAATTTTATCAAAAAGTTTGTGGTGGAAGGTATGAGGATGTACTGAGGGCTATAGAAAAGGTTCATAACGCGGGTGTTCATGTGGAGGTTACTACGCTGATAGTTACGGGAGGGAACGACAATTTCGATGAACTTGAAGAAGAATTCCGGACATTGGCAAGGATATCCAGCGATATTCCTCTCCATCTGTCTCGTTACCATCCTGCATATAGATACGATGAACCTCCAACGAGAGTGGAATTCCTGATAGAAGCTTACAAACTTGCCAAAAAATATCTTAATTACGTATACCTGGGGAATGTCTGGGATGAGCGATACGAAAGTACATATTGTCCAAAGTGTGGAAGTCTTGTTATAATAAGAAGAGGCTATGATGTGAGAATCATAAATCTGGATGAAGAAGGGCGGTGTAAGGTGTGCAACAACCAGATCCTAAAGAAATCATGATACTCAACAGAATTGTTGTGTTTTCAGTTATTGTTTTTTTCATAATTATCGCAGCTATTTACCTGCTCTTTGTTTCTGGAAAAACGGGTCAGTATTCAGATTTTGAAGATTACATATTTGGAACTTACGTTCGTATCAGAATTTCTTCAAAGGTCAATCCTTCGACCATTTCCAAGGCAATATTTAACGAAATGAAACGATTAGAAAAGAAATTTGATCCATACATTGAGTCATCTATCATATACAAGCTGAACCACTCAGAAGATTGGGTTGAAGTTGATGACGAAACATTATCGGTGATAGATTTAGCACTTAAGATTGCGCGTGATACGGAAGGTGCGTTTGACCCTGCATTAGGACGTCTTATCCAGCTATGGGGATTCAGCAAGTTTACAGAAAGGGAGGCAACGGGAACATTCACAGTTCCAAGCGCCAGTGAGATAGCAGAGGCAGCTTCAAAGTCTGGTTATCAAAAGATAGCAATTGATTATGTTAACAAGAAAATTAAAACAAACGGTGCATGGATCGACCTTGGCGGTATATTAAAAGGATACGCACTGAAACGTGCTTACCAAATAGCTAAGGAATTCGATAAATCTTGCCATGGGTTTGTGGAAACGGGTGGGCAGATAATGATTCTTGGTCCAAAATACAACAAAACAAATTGGGTTATAGGTGTCAGAGACCCACG